>OKSH01002117.1_pt1 | contig 15770 bp, 16 predicted proteins | sample 1601231 | NCBI WGS metagenome assembly OKSH01 (sample SAMEA3541596, study PRJEB24748) | human gut metagenome | biome: human gut; feature: human-associated habitat; material: faeces | place: China | collected 2012 | reverse complement strand
AAATAAATTGGAATTTACACACTTTTTGAAACACTATCCATTATTTTGTTAAATCTAAATTTGAAAATTATGGCACTTTTATGCAACAATTCTGCACGCATCCTGCACGCTTTAAAAAAAGAAGCACTCACGATGCCTCGTAAGTGCTTGATTTCTAGTGAGCGGAAAACGGGACTCAAACCCGCGACCCCCAGCTTGGAAGGCTAGTGCTCTATCGACTGAGCTATTTCCGCAATCTGTTTATTTATAGCTACTTACAGAGTTGTTTGTATGCTTATTATCTCTTCTGCTTACATGGTTGCTTACATGAGATGTAAAACAAAAATCATTTGTGAATAATTTTATTTATCTATATATCAATAGCTTAATTGCCTATTTTTATAAGCAAAAAAAATGAAATTCTCTCTAGTGTAAAGAGAAATTTCTAATGAAATTCATAAGATAACAAGTAAAAATGATATTCTACTGATTATCTTATCCTCAACACTTCGGAGATATTTATTTTCTATATAATAACAGATCGAAGTGTAGATGATGAAAATTTAGCTAGTGTTGTTCATAAGTCTTTATTTTATAAATTATCTAGTATCTTTTTGTTGTGTGTAGGTGAATTTGAACTTTTTTAGATTACAAATATACGAAATTTTAATCTTAAATCCGTCATAAATAGTCCTTTTTAGTTATTATTCCAGTCTTTAAATTGTGAATGAATGATGTAAATTAGATGAGGTAACAGGGACAAATTAAATTGATTTCTTGTATAATTATTTTATTTCTGTCCTTCGTATTGAATGTGCTAGTAGTTTTTTTATAAGTCCGTTGGTTTAGTATTGTTTCAATATTTAGTATTACTTATTCTCATGGTGATTATTCCATTTTATTTATTAAACTATTTTCTCTTCCATATATCTACATTATTGCCATTTCTTAAATGCTCATTGAAATCTGAAATTGTATCATTTATGGTATCTGTATTCACTTTAAACATTGAACATTTTGAGGCATTATTATCACAACAATATTTAGGATTACCACATTTCTTGTATAACTTACAAAACCTGACTCCCATAAAATCTGTTGCTTGCCATTTGCATATTTGGCAGTCTTTCTTCAAATATCCATCAAGGTAAGCTTTGACTTTTCCAACTTCACAAAAGCCTCCACTATTAATGAAATATGGAATGCATTCATCGTATGGCATACTTATCTCATAGATACCTTTGCGGTGCTGATCATAATTTTTACATGTATATGTATCACGTTCCACATAACTTTTTAAACTTGAATATAATATGTATTTTTGGAAAGGTTGTGTGAACTTATCTACAAGAGATTCTTTGCGTTGAAAATTGTATAGTCTAACCATTTCATTTTCATTCAATTTAGACGAATTTACAATATTCAAAATATCCTCTTCCGATTGGATATTTAGCTCGATAATCCGTATGTTGGAGTCTATCTTCTCTTGACTACATTCATGTGTTACAAAAATTTCAATAAAGATTGGAGAGGTTGGATCAGTATCACATTCACAATATAAATCTGCAATAAATCCTTTATAACCATGCTCTTGAATACACTTTGAATAATATTTTTTTAAATTAAACGGAGTCCTTTTTTTCCCTGTGCAATTACGTTCATCATAAAAAATGCAGCTATCAAATTTATTGCACTTTGCAGGAGTGTCCATAAACAACATGATTGTTTCTTTTTTGTTGAACCAATCCATGATCATTATTTCGGCAATGGAGTGTAGGTATTTGTCGTAAGAACATTTATCTGTCTTGTGTGCAAAATGCCATTGGCGTATCTTTCCACGTTTGGTTATCATCTCTTTATGACAGTGTGGACAAAAATATTGTTGATCGTCATGGACATTCTTTATATCAACGATGTTATTACTTGCATCAAGAGCAAAATGTTGGTATCTATGAGAATGTTGCATATTATAAAAAGATGTTTACTTACCTTATATTTCTACAAAGGTGATAACTCAATCAAATAAATTCATATAGTTATTCTCTTATTGCAAAAATAGTGAATGTTGGGGAGAAAACCATAATGTTGAGAGTAACTAATGGTTAAATATTTGAGTTGGTGACTTTTCCTCAGGGCTGACATATAAAACTTAATACTTTATAATTTCTCACCTATTGAAATATTACATACTAAATTCACATAGAATAAAAAAGGGCTTACCTCTCTCAAAGCAAGCCCTATATGTATGATTGTATTGAAACTGCCTGTATGCAACTTTCATTTACGAATATGTTTTTAGCATATAAAATAATTATAGGGAAATTAGATTTTTTTGTAAATCACTCTTCCTCAACTTGATATGTAATAATATCTACTTGTCTTTAAATAAGCTCATGAAAGAATCTCTGTCAATACGTAACGTTTGATTATTCCGTAGAAACCAATCTATATATTTAGGATCTTTCTCATAAATATCTTTATAAGTTAGACCTTTATATTTACCAAACGAAATTGTGTCTTCGATTGTTGTTTTTGGGAAAACACGATTTATTTCGTTATTAAACTTTTCTGGTGCTTGTTCATCGTTAAAATCAATACCAGTTAAAGCGGTAAAGTCTATTTTATAATAAGGATCACTCTCTAAAAGCCAAAAAATGTATTTGGGATCTTCCTTATAAATATCTGCAATAGATTTTCCTTTGTGCATGCCAAAAGGTAAGATTTCATCTATTTTGTGAACAGGAAATATTTCATTCATGTCAACTTCTGGTACATCAACAAGTACCCATTCTCCACATCCTGCACAAGGAATTTCCTCATCTTTGATATCTGGATAGCACTCCTGTCTATAACTATCGTCCGGCTTACCATTCACAAAGCATTTCCCATAAGCCTTGCCGTATTTACCACGTGGTTTTACCGTTTCAACTAAAAAAGTCCTATCTCGATTAGGGTCAATACGTCTATCTTCGCTTGAAGAACGAGCTAATCCCAACTCACATCTTTTTACTAAGAATGGAGTTCGTTTGCCAATGTTGTAATATATGTTGAAGATATTATCGTGTGGGTACATACTTTTATGTTGCTGTAAAATGCTTTTACTATTTGAACAACTCATTAATTTTTTTCCTTATTGCATTTAAGGCTATACTTTGGTCATGACTTACCGTCATCCCAATACCACTACTTTTTATAACGGCTACACTTTGATTAGTGTTATAATCGTAAAAAGTTACTGTTATATATGTATGTCCTCCATCCCACTTTTCAGATGTGACGTGGATATTAGGTGAAAGAATACTATCCGAACATTCAAGAATTTTTAATGTGTTAGAGGGCGATAAAACTGTTAGATTGGTTTCTGCTATCTGATTTTGAACAGACATAACAACATCATCCAATTCTCTATCTCCAGATGTTTCTTTCCCGAAAATGACATACTTGTATTTACTAATGTTTGCATTATTAGATAGAACAATCTTTCCTGAAGCACAAGATGTCATTAGTGCTATCATAGCGGCTATAGATATAATATAAATTATAAACTTTTGCTTCATTTCCTGTTATACCAATGGCTCTTTTAGTTCCAATTGAACCGTTATTTACGCAGAAGCGTGGAACTGCAAATGCCACGTTCTGAATTGGAGGTCGTAGGAAACCTGTACACACGAATGTAGTAATAGCAGCCCACGCTATAGCGTGAGAACCACTATGCCACCCTTGTGTGTAATTGTGAAATTTCCTACGTTTCCAATTCACAAGATAAGCATAACGCTTCTTAATTTCTATGTCTCGGATGGGGTTTCCCCAATCCAAATACAAAGGTAATGAAATTCCCATAAAAGCTCTCATTTATAGATAAAAAACAGCGTTTCAAGATTTATTTTCCCTCTTTTTTGTATCTCTATTGGCTCTCCAAGTGTTTAAGAATCTGTTTTTCAGCGGTAAAATGCAATTCCTTGACAAGTCCTTTGCGGTTTTACCCCCTGCTCCGACCGATGCGTGCAAAAAGATAAAAATATCTGCTAATTGTTAAGTTTCTGTTAAATCTTTATCTTCGCACACATATTCTTCCTCAAAGTTCACTCCCTCAATAAACAGCTTTTTTACCTCATTTCGTAAAGAATGGATTTTTGTACCTTTATTTTCTTATATTGCTGATAATCAGTAACAAATACTCTCTCATATGTATTCCACATGAACTCGGTCGTGCGCCAGCTTTACGAGCAGGGCACGGACGTGGTGATGGTCGATACGGGTAACAGCTACGAGGGGCTTTGCGAGTATCTGGGCGGCAAATACATCAGCTATACGGAAGAGCGGCCTATCACGATGAACCCGTTCCGCATCAACCGGGCGGAGATGAACGTGGAGAAAACGGGCTTCCTGAAAAACCTCGTGTTGCTCATCTGGAAAGGCTCGCAGGGTACGGTCACAAAGACAGAGGACCGCCTGATAGAACAGGTCATCACGGAGTATTACGACACCTTTTTCAACGGTTTCGACGGCTTCACGCCGCTACAACGGGAGGATTTGCGTAAGGGGCTGCTCATCGACGACCGCAACCGTACCGAGAAGCGGGACGAGGACGAAAGAGAGCGTGCCGGGCGTATCGAGCGCATGATTGACGAGATGGAACGCCGCCGTAAGGAGTTGAAAGTGGAAGAGCTGTCGTTCAACTCGTTCTATGAATTTTCCGTGCAGCGCATCCCCGACATCTGTGCCGAAAACCATATTTCGGGCATCGACATATCGACGTACCGTTACATGATGAAGGACTTCTACCGGGGCGGCAATCATGAAAAGACGCTGAACGAGAACATGGACAGTTCACTGTTCGATGAGACGTTCATCGTCTTCGAAATCGACAGTATAAAAGATGATCCTCTCCTGTTCCCTCTTGTCACACTGATTATCATGGATGTATTCTTACAGAAGATGCGTATCAAGAAGAACCGCAAAGTCCTGGTCATAGAGGAAGCATGGAAGGCCATTGCCAGCCCGCTGATGGCTGAATACATCAAATTCATGTACAAGACGGCCCGTAAGTTCTGGGCCAGCGTGGGCGTTGTGACACAGGAGATACAGGACATCATCGGCAGCCCCATCGTCAAGGAAGCCATCATCAACAACTCCGACGTGGTGATGCTGCTTGACCAGAGCAAGTTCCGCGAGCGGTTCGATGAAATCAAGGCTATTCTCGGACTTACCGACGTGGACTGCAAAAAGATATTCACCATCAACCGGCTGGAAAACAAGGAAGGGCGCAGCTTCTTCCGAGAGGTGTTCATCCGCCGGGGGACGACCAGCGGCGTGTACGGCGTGGAAGAACCAAGAGAATGTTACATGACCTACACCACGGAGCGGGCGGAGAAAGAAGCCCTGAAACTCTATAAACGGGAACTGCGGTGCAGTCATCAGGAAGCTATCGAGGCGTACTGCCGGGATTGGAACGCCAGCGGTATCGGGAAGTCCCTACCGTTCGCCCAAAAGGTCAACGAGGCCGGGCAGGTATTGAACCTTCATGTAAAACAATAACAATCAATTATCAATTACAGAAAATGGAAAAGATAGACATTAGCCAAAGTGTAAAGACACTTGAGTTCGGGAGCAAATATGAAGCCCGTATCCAGCGGATATTCCGTGAGTTCGACATCAAGACCATCCGGGATTTGTGCCAATGGCCCGGAAAGGACTTGGTAAGGGTACGCGACATGGGTAGAAAAAGCATTGAGGAAATAGAGGATGTTCTGGAAAGATACAATCTCCGGTTGGGGATGCTCGGTAAGGAACTGGACGAATACGCCGGCATAGAAAGTTCCGTACAGGACGAGGAAGAAGAAGCGAAGTGGGAACAACGCAGGTACGAGATAGCCAAGGAGGTATTCATACATCACCGTCTGGTGGCAAATTCCGCCGTATATGAGGCCGACGAACTGATACGTGCACTAAGAGGCATGACGCGCCGTTGACGGGGGCTGTTTTTAACCGGGGAGGAATCCATGATGAAACGGCTGTCACTTATCCTTATGCTCCTGTCGCTCGTTGTCGTACAGCACATCCACGCGCAGTATTACAGCGTGAACTACGATGCGCGTACCGTGGCGGCAATGGCTACCGCTTTCGGTACGGAAGCCGTGGCGGAAAGCTATTACCGGGAGCAGGTCGATGACATACTCAAGCACTACAATGCGGCGGAAGTGGCCACGGCGGGGATTTTTGCCTCCAAGTTCTTGGAGCATAAAGCCTTTTCCGACCTCGGTATCTGGAACAGCAGTACGGAGAACTACTACTACCGCCGCATTTACCGCATGGTCTCGGAGAAGATCATACCCAAGATATGGGTGGTGGCGAAACTGATGCTCCGCTCACCGCAAACGGCTATCTACTGGGGCAGCTACCTGATGAAAATCTGTGACGAGACGAAAAGTCTGTGTATGCAGTTCGAGAGTGTAGTGACGAACAGCACGTTGGGCTTTTCGGACATCGTGTTTCTGGAAATCAACCGGAACATCGCCCCTCTGTTGAAACTCTCGGAGATAGGCGACATCGACTGGCAGCACATGCTGGACGACATCGCCAGCGTGCCGGGCAATTTCACCAAGGAGAACCTGCAACACGACATCGACAACCTCTACAACATGGGCGTCGGTCTCGCCTCGGCAGGTATCGGGAATATCGGCGACGCCCTGCTGCAGACCAGTTCGTTCCACGAGCTGATGGGCGGCAGGGTCAGCAAGGTCATTGACCTGTATGACCATTACGGTGCGCTCTTCGAGCAGGCGGAGCATGACCTCAGCGGCCTGCTGATTGACATGGTGGGCGGTGAGGACAACGTGGCGGGACTGTTCGATTTCAGCAACTACGACCTTACCTCCTGGATGACGGACTATCTGGACGAGACGGCGGGAAACTACTACACGCAACGGTGGTATATCGCCCGGCGCGAGCAAGGGAGTATCGCCTTGTGCGACTACTACCCGCCGACGGACGATAACAGCATACTGAACGGCGGCGAATGGACGCGTTTCGAGACAACCGATCCCGACTTCTATCCCAATGCCTCGCAACGGGAGCAGGCGCTCGCCAATTCGGAACGGTATGCCGGTTGGTCGAGAAGCCGGGTACAGCAGCTCAACAACCAGAACGACGGCTATACCTATAGTATCAACTACTGGCAGAACGGCTATATCATCAGCCGGGGCGGCAAACAGACGAAGAAGGCATACGCCTACGAAATCCATGTGAAGAAAAGCTGGAACCGGGAAGAGGTCGTCTATGAAGAGGTGTTCGATTCCTACTCGATGGACCTGAACACGTTCAAAGCCGGGCTTAACGCCCGACTCTCGGAGTTCAACGACAACGAGGAAGGTTATACCTATTATATAGCTTCTGACGCGCGGAACTATTATCAGGCGACGGACGCCGCGAAATTGCAAGGCTGCGAGAGCGTGACCATCAGTGTAACCTGTTCGGACGGGGCTACGCTCGGTCAGGGCACGACGCAGTACAAGTGCCGAACGTGCGGCAAATCCCTGAACGCCCATTCAAAGGAGTGTGCCATGCAGACCACGGTCACGGAAAACGAACTGGACTTGTCCGAGCTGGACACCATGCTGCAGGAGGCAGAGAATCAGGTAGCCGCCATCCAGTCGCAAATCAACGCGTTGGAGAGCGAGAATGCCGACCTGCTGAAAAAAATCTCCGAGGCGAGCGTGGAAGATGCGGCGGTGTACCGACAGCAGTACAATGCGAACAAGACACAGATAGACCGCCTGAAAAGCGAGCTGTCCGAATGGCAGAAGAAACAACGGGAATACACCGATGCGAAAACCGAGGCGGCGGGCGATAACGACGTGGCGACGGACGACTACTACCGCATACCGGCCATCATGCAGGACTGCAAGACAGCTTACAGCCTGTCGTGGCAGGACGGCGGGGCGTGGAACGGCTACACCTATGTCCGTAAGGCGACCATGCCGAACATCAACGGGGTCATCACGTTCAAGGCGACGGTCTCGATAGCCCGCAAACCGAAATATTTCCTCGGTATCAAGATACACCGTGCCATCGTGCAGATCAGTTGGGAACTGACCACGGAATACACCGACACGTATGTGGCCGACGTGCTGACGCTCGACCCTAACCTGTCGGACGCGGAGAAAACGAAACTGGTGAACGACCGTATTGCGGAGATTGCACGGGAGCATCCTTCGTGCAAGATCACGACGGAATATGCCCGTACCCCACCATTGGAAGAGACTCCGACCGGGGAGGTGTACCATCTGCTGTGGTCGAGTGACCGGCTCGAAATCGCACGGGAAGTGGATTCCCGGATTACGATGATATATGCCGACCTCGTGTCGCTGGAGAAGATGATGCACTACAAACGGAGCATCATCGATGTGCTGAAAGACGTGCTGCCCGAATTGGATATGGACGAGGGACGCAGGCTGACGCTCGTGGAGGAATGCCACGAACGCTGGGTGGAGAATGCGCGAAACCTGCGGAGCGGAAACGGCAGGAACGGCAAAGACAGCGGAAAGGAGGTGCGGCCATGAAACGTGCCCTGCTGATGGCAGTCGTGCTGCTGGCTCTCCTGCCCGGCATTGCCAAGGCGCAATGGACGTTCGACATCGTGTCGGTAGAAGCCTACATCAACGACCACAAGAAGCAACGCAGTCTGCTGCTGGCCCGCAGTACGCTGGAATACAGCAACAAGCTGCTGCACGAGTACAGCCGCAAAGAGGTCGGCGAGTACAAGGAACTGAATGTGGACTTGGACCGCTACACCCGTGCCTTCGACGTCATCGACGTGATGTACCAGTCCTTGCGGACGGTGCTGAACGTGAAAAGCACCTATACGGCGGTCAGCGACCGTATCGGCGATTACAAGAGACTGCTGGAGGACTTCAACGATAGAATCGTGAAACGGGGGCGCATCGACCCCGGCGATGCCGTGATACTGGCCATCAACGAAAAGGCAATACGGGACATCGCCGATGACGGGAAACAGCTTTACAAATCGGTCAGTGACCTCGTGCTGTATGCCACAGGGGCGGCAGAATGTTCGACCTCCGACCTGCTGATGGTGCTGGAAGCGGTGAACACGTCGCTGGACGACATCGAGCGGCACCTGAACCGGGCGTATATCGAGACGTGGCGGTACATACAGGTACGTATCGGTTACTGGAAAGCGAAGATTTACCGTCCCAAGGTCAAGGAGATTATTGACGGGGCTTTCGGACGATGGCGCAAAGCGGGACGGCTGGATTATTAATGAACGATAAAAGGGAAAGAAGGCAAACCATCTACAGGTTGGAGTTTGACTTCCATGCCATCGACATCGGGAAATAAAAACAGAGAAAGAATTTTTAGTACGAACAAGCCTATTGGGATTATAACCAAGGGATAAAAAGACATTCAGATTGATGCAATGGAAAAGATTGTTTTTGCGAAAGACATTACGTTATATAAGGCCGATTGTCTTGAAGTAATGCCTTTTCTTCCGGAATCAAGTATCGACTTGGTTTTATGCGATCCCCCTTTTGGAATTACAGCTTCACAGTGGGATAAAATAATACCGTTCCCGGAAATGTGGAAAGAGATCAGGAGAGTCAGGAAAGAAAATGCACCTACGGTCTTATTTGGCAGCGAACCGTTCAGCAGCCTTCTACGCTGCGGCAATTTAGATGAATTTAAATATGACTGGGTTTGGGAAAAGTCAAAAGCAAGCAATTTTCTTCTCGCTAAAAAACAACCTCTAAAAGCACATGAGCTAATAAGTGTCTTTGGCAAAGGCAGCACCCCTTATTATCCAATCATGGAGGAAGGTGAGCCTTACGGGAACCGCACGAAGAGAGGAAGCAACTGGACAGGAATAAACAATGTACCCAATCCTACATTTAGGAATGAAAACAAAGGGACAAGGTATCCACGAAGTGTGATATACTTCAAGACAGCGGAATCGGAAGGCAAAACGATTCATGTCAACCAAAAGCCGATTGCATTATTGGAGTATCTGATAAAAACATACACAAAGGAAGGAGATACTGTCCTTGATTTTGCATCGGGGAGCATGAGCACCGCAATCGCCTGTATCTATACGAATAGAAAATGTATTTGCATTGAAAAAGACGAGACACATTTCTCGCTGGGAGAGAAACGGGTCAGGAATGAATACCAATATCTATGACTGTAAAGGAAACTCAAAAAAAAGTATGACTATACGATACAAATAACTGTAACATAACGAATAACCGGAAGTTTATATGAACAGAATACTCTTACTCATGGCAGTCGCAACTGCTGCAACGAGCGGTGTCAAGGCGCAGTCGGTTACTTACAACCATGATTCGCCGAAACAGAACCAGATTACGGTCATGGAGACCGGCACGGGCGCACTCTCGCCCGACCTCTATTACACGCTGCTGCACAACAAGTACAAGAAGTCGGCGGCAAGCAAGAACAAACTGTCGTTCCGCACGCTGGCGGGTGTGAACCTGTACAACCAGACAGACGAGGCGGAAGCCATCGACTCGGCATTGGTCAAGCGGGCCGAAATCGAGGCACTGAATGTAGCCGACCGGCAGATTGACCTCGCGTGGCTGGCCGAGGGCGATAAGATAAACGCTCAAATGGAACGGCTTCAGCGCAACATCGACCGCATCCCCCTTGCCGGGGGCACAACGGACGACAGGGAGCGGTGGACGGAATACTACCACGTCTACCAGTGCGCCATTGACGCTACGAAGGACGCCTACATGCCCAACGCACAACGGAAGAAAGAGTACCTGCGAATCTACGAGGACGTGGTACGGCAGAACGAGATTCTGGTCGGCTACCTTGCCCGAAGACAGAACGCCACAGTTGCGAACGGACTGCTGAATGCAACCGCCGACCGGAGACTGGACAAGGGCGGTATCGTCCGCGAGGCGATGGGCCGGTGGAACGAATCGCGTTTCGCTGTGCGAGGAGCGCAATCGGGCGGTGACACGGATACGGGAAACGGAGACGAGACGGTAAAGAACTAAAAACACACAACGTATGGCAGACGGAAATATTCTTTCGGATTTCGGTATCGACCTCTTGGAAGAGGAAATCGACGACGTGATTTTTCAGACCAACGAGTTTCTGACCGATGCGACCTTTACCGGCTCGCAAGGTCCCTTCTGGTGGATTCTTCAAATGTGCATGGCACTGGCCGCCCTATTCGCCATCATCATGGCGGCAGGCATGGCGTACAAGATGATGGTCAAACACGAGCCGCTGGACGTGATGAAACTCTTCCGGCCGTTGGCCGTGTCGCTTATCCTCTGCTGGTGGTATCCTCCGGCAGACACGGGCATGGCAAACAGCGGGAGCAACTGGTGCTTTTTGGACTTCCTCTCCTACATACCGAACTGTGTCGGCAGTTACACCCATGACCTGTACGAGGCCGAAGCCTCGCAAATCTCGGACAAGTTCGAGGAGGTGCAGGAATTGATTTACGTGCGAGACACGATGTACACTGCCCTGCAGGCACAGGCCGATGTCGCCCATACGGGTACGTCGGACCCAAACCTTATCGAGGCAACGATGGAACAGACAGGTGTGGACGAGGTAACGAACATGGAGAAGGATGCGGCGAAGCTGTGGTTCACCTCGCTGACTTCGGGTGTCATCGTGGGAATAGACAAAATCATCATGCTTATCGCCTTGGTGGTGTTCCGTATCGGTTGGTGGGCGACCATCTATTGTCAGCAAATTCTTTTGGGAATGCTCACCGTGTTCGGACCTATCCAATGGGCGTTCTCACTCCTGCCCAAGTGGGAAGGTGCATGGGCGAAGTGGCTCACGAGGTATCTGACGGTGCATTTCTACGGGGCGATGCTCTACTTCGTGGGCTTCTACGTGCTGCTGCTGTTCGACATCGTGCTGTGCATACAGGTGGAGAACCTGACGGCAATCACGGCGAGCGAGCAGACGATGGCGGCTTACCTGCAAAACAGCTTCTTCTCCGCCGGCTATCTGATGGCGGCAAGCATCGTGGCCCTGAAATGCCTGAACCTCGTCCCCGACCTTGCGGCATGGATGATACCGGAGGGTGACACGGCGTTCTCGACCCGAAACTTCGGCGAGGGCGTGGCGCAGCAGGCCAAAATGACGGCGACGGGCGCAATGGGTACGGTAATGAGATAACAAAGTAACGATAAATATTCAAACAAAATGGTCATCAAGAATTTAGAGAACAAAATCAAACTGGTCGGAATTATCTGCACCGCCTTTCTCGTGGGGTGCGTCATCATCAGCGTGTCGAGTATCTGGACGGCCCGCATGATGGTTACGGACGCTCAAAAGAAGGTGTATGTGCTGGACAGCAACGTGCCTATACTGGTACGCCGCACGACGATGGAGGAAACGCTTGACGTGGAAGCCAAGAGCCATGTCGAGATGTTCCACCACTACTTCTTTACCCTCGCTCCCGATGACAAGTACATCCGCTATACGATGGAGAAAGCGATGTACCTGGTGGACGAAACGGGCTTGGCACAGTACAACACGCTCAAGGAAAAAGGCTTCTACTCGAACATCTTGGGAACGAGTGCCGTCTTTTCGATTTTCTGCGACAGTATCACCTTCAACAAGGAGAAGATGGAGTTCACTTACTACGGGCGGCAGCGTATCGAACGGCGCAGCAATATCCTGATGCGCGAACTGGTTACGGCGGGACAGCTCAAGCGTGTACCCCGGACGGAGAACAACCCGCACGGGCTGCTCATTGTGAACTGGCGCACGCTGCTGAACAAGGACATCGAGCAAAAGACAAAAAGCAACTATTAACTCTACCAGTCCTATGAATATCAAAGGATTCAGACGTATGCTGTTCGGCGAGAAGATGCCGGACAAGAACGACCCGAAATACAAGGAGCGCTACGAACGCGACGTGGATGCCGGGCGACGCTTCGCCAAAGCGACACGTATCGACAAGGCAGTGGCCAAAGTACAGGGTTTCGCCAACGCCCACCGGACGCTGTTTCTCGTCATCGTATTTGGCTTCGCCATCTGCGGGCTGACATGGAATATTTACCGCCTGACGGTGGTGTACCGCCATCATCCGACCCGCCGGACGGCCACAGAGATGCAGGATTCCGTGCTCCGGGAACGGCATAAGATGCTTTCCGCACCGCATGTACGAAGATTCGATACGAAGGAAAGTGGTACGGAAAGGCCGGAATAGAACGGCAGGCTTATGAATATGCCGTTTGAGAGAACTATAAGCAAGTATGTGCAACTCAATTAAAGGGAAACAATGGACAATATCTTCAAGAGAATCAATTTCAGGCAGCCGAAGTATATGCTTCCGGCTATCCTCTATATTCCCCTTCTCGGCACGTCGTACTTCTTTTTCGACCTGTTCCATACCGAGAAGGCAGAGGTACAGGACAAGACGCTCCAGACGACCGAGTTCCTGAATCCCGAACTGCCGGACGCCCAAATCAAGGGCGGCGACGGTATCGGCAGCAAGTACGAGAACATGGCCAAATCGTGGGGCAAGATACAGGATTATTCCGCCGTGGACAACATAGAGCGGGACGAAGCGGACAATAACCAAGAGGAATATGAATCACAATACACCGAAGAGGACATCGCCCTGCTTGACCGGCAGGAAAAGGAGAAAGATCTGGCAGCGGAAACGGCCGACGCCAAAAGGCGGGAACAGGAGGCTCTCGCAGAACTGGAAAAAGCACTCGCCGAAGCGAGGTTGAGAGGACAACGGGAGGTCATGCCGTCCGAAACGGACAGCACCGCAACGGCGGCTCCGCCGGACACGATGACGCAGGCCAAGGGAACCATCGACGAGGAAAGCCGTTCGGTCAAAGCTCCTGCGGAGACGGACAAGGCAAGCGAGGTGGTGAAGAAGGTAAAGACGGCTTCGGACTACTTCAACACACTGGCGAAAGACGCTCGGGAACCGAAACTCATCAAGGCGATCATCGACGAGAACATCAAGGCCGTGGACGGCTCGCGTGTGCGGCTGCGCCTGCTGGACGACATCGAAATCAACGAGAGCGTGGTCAGGCGTGGTACTTACCTGTATGCCACAGTCAGCGGTTTCTCTTCCGGACGTGTAAAAGGAAGCATCAACAGCATATTGGTGGAGGACGAACTGGTCAAGGTCAGCTTGTCAATCTACGATACGGACGGGCTGGAAGGACTTTACGTACCCATCAGCCAGTTCCGCGAGACAAGCAAGGATGTGGCGAGCAGTGCCATGTCGGGCAGCATGAACATGAATACCAGCGGATACGGTAACAGCCTCGCCCAATGGGGTATGCAGGCGGTGAACAATGCCTACCAGAAAACGAGTAACGCCATCAGCAAGGCTATCAAGAAAAACAAGGTGAAGCTGAAATACGGGACGTTTGTGTATCTGGTGAACGGACGGGAAAACAGGAACTAAAAGGGCAGTGACAATGGAATCAGACATATCAAAACTTCATAAGGGAACGGACGGCTTCTATTACGAGGACTACATCGCTCCCGATAAGCCCGAAACATTCGTTGGGAAGCTCGTAAGTACCGAATGGTGGCACAAAGGGGTACGATTCGCCCTGATATGCAACTTTCAGGCAGAAGACGGGCGGAGGATTGCCTTATTCGCCTTCCAGAAGCATACCGGTTTTTACGGGCCGAGAGACGGTGCGGTCAATTTCAAACATGTGGAGAAGAATACCCTCTGGGAGTGTGAAATCCGGAAAACCCGGACGGAACGCTGTACCTGGATGAGCGCCCGACAAATTGTAGAACTGAAAACAGACGCAATATGATAGAGACGGATCGCATTTACCTTATGGACTGCATGGAGGGCATGAAACAGATAGCGGATAGTAGCGTGGACGCCATAATCGCCGACCTGCCTTACGGGGTGTTAAATCGCAGCAATCCGTCGGTGAACTGGGACCGCCAGATACCGTTCGCAGCCTTGTGGGAGCAATACCGGCGGATTACCAAGCCGGACAGCCCCATTATCCTGTTCGGACAGGGGCTTTTCTCCGCATGGCTCATGCTGTCGCAACCCCGGCTATGGCGGTACAACCTCGTGTGGCAGAAAGATCGGGTGACGGGACATCTCAATGCCAAACGTATGCCGCTCCGGCAGCACGAGGATATTCTGGTATTCTATAAAAAACAGCCGGTCTATCATCCGCAGATGACACCGTGTCCTCCGGAACGGAGAAATCACGGGAGGCGTAAAACGGAGGGATTTACCAACCGTTGTTACGGAACGATGAAACTCTCACCGGTACGCATAGCCGATGACAAATATCCGACCTCGGTCATCTTCATGCCGAAGGAACACAAGAAAGGCGCGTTCTACCACCCGACACAAAAGCCCGTGGCGTTGATGGAGTACCTGATACGGACCTACACCGACGAAGGCGATGTTGTACTGGACAACTGTATCGGGTCAGGCACAACCGCCGTGGCCGCTATCCGCACGGGACGACACTACATCGGATTTGAAATCGAACAGGTGTACTGCGAGATTGCCGAACGGCGGATTCAGGAGGAACTGGAATGCAGGAACAAAGCACAAGAGGAAAAAGAGATAAGGGAAGAAAAACAAAATCAATAAATCAATGACATGGACAAAAAAGGAATCGTAACGGCATTTCTTCTGGCGGCAGGACTGCTGGGAACGCCGAATGTACAGGCACAACGAACCTACGAGGAGATGGAACAACTTACGGTAAATGAACAGGTAACGACGGTCATCACGGCCTCGGAACCGGTACGCTTTGTGGACA
>OKSH01002113.1_pt1 | contig 15794 bp, 7 predicted proteins | sample 1601231 | NCBI WGS metagenome assembly OKSH01 (sample SAMEA3541596, study PRJEB24748) | human gut metagenome | biome: human gut; feature: human-associated habitat; material: faeces | place: China | collected 2012 | reverse complement strand
GGCCACGCTCTCCACAGCCTCGTCCACGCGAGCCTGAACACCCTCGCGCACGCGGGTCTTGCCGCCGCGCTTGGGACGGCTCGGACGCTCGCCGTCGCCGCGACGCTCGTCTCGGCCGCGGTTAGAACGACCGGCCACATCGCCGTAATCGTCGCCGTTGCGTTTGCCGTCGCGACGTGCCTGCTCAAGCTTCTTCTTGCTCTTGGACTTGCCGCGCTTGGTCTTCTTCTTCACCTTAAAGGCCGCAGGGTCGCGCTCGGGATCAACCGCGGGCGGATTGGGACCCACGTGCAGGTCGCCGGCCTCGTAGATGTCGGCGGTCTTGTCCATGAGCTTCTCAATCTCGTAGAACTCATCGACGTCCTGCTCGGTCACAAACGTAATGGCCCAGCCCAGCTCGCCGGCGCGGCCCGTACGGCCAATGCGGTGGATATAGTCGGTCGGCTCGGCCGGTACGTCAAAGTTCACGACGTAGCGCACGTCGCTAATGTCGATGCCGCGGGCAAGCACGTCGGTTGCCACCAACACGTCGACGGTACCGTCGCGGAAGGCCGAAAGCGCGCGCTCGCGCTGGGCCTGGCTGCGGTTGCCGTGAATCGCGGCGGCCTTGATGCCCTTACGCTCCAGACGACGGCAGCAGCTGTCGGCGCGGTGCTTGGTGCGCATAAAGACGATAGTGCGCTCCGGACCCTCCTTCTTGAGGAACTCGGGCAACAGGTTGTTCTTGGCCTCGATGGACACCGGGAACACAAACTGGTCGACGGTGTCGGCGGTCGACGTGGCCGGTGCGATCTCCACGCGAGCCGGGTCGCTCACCAGGTCGGTGATCTCGCCCACAGCCTCCTCGTCAAGTGTGGCCGAGAACAGCAGCGTCTGGCGCTCGGCCGGCGTCTCGCGCACAATGCGGCGGACGGCGGGCAAAAAGCCCATGTCGAGCATGCGGTCGGCCTCGTCGAGCACCAGCACCTTGACCTCGTCCAGGTGGCAGGCGCCCTGCTCGATCAAATCGACCAAACGGCCCGGCGTGGCGACCAGGATGTCGCAGCCGTACTTGAGGGCAGCGGTCTGCGGCTTGTAGCTCACGCCGCCCACGACGGTCACGGCGACATGACCGGTGACGTCGGCGATCTTGTTCGCGACCTCGTCGATCTGCTGGGCAAGCTCGCGCGTGGGGGTGATGACGAGCATCACGGGGCCGCGGCCGTTGCCCTCGGGCTTTTTAGCGCCGCGACGGCGGTTGCGGCCGCTGCGCTCGCGCACAGGCTTGGGCGGAGCGATGTGCTCCAGGTTGTTCATGGTCGGCAGCAAGAAAGCGGCCGTCTTGCCGGTGCCAGTCTGAGCGGCGGCAAGCAGGTCGCGGCCTTCGAGCACCACAGGAATCGAGCCGGCCTGAACAGGCGTCGGCACCGTGTAGCCCAGGTTCTCGATAGCACGAAGCATCTCGTCCGAAAGCCCCAGCTCGTCAAAGGCGGGCAGGCTCTCGGTAGCGGACTCGACGGCCTGGGCAGCATTGGCCTCATCGGCGGCATCGAAAGCAGCCTGGGTCATGGCCTCGCGGGTCTCGTCCAGGATCTCGGCGTCGGTGACGTCGGATACAGAATTACGCATATGTTGTTGTTCCTTATCTGCACGCGCAATGGGCACGGCATGCGGCCGCGCGGGCGTGCTTGGTAGTGCGCTAATACATACAAAAACGGGTGCGCACAGAGAGGACGTTGCTCAGCACGCTGGCGATCGCTTTGGCAGCCCTATCACGCGCCGTCCAGACGCAGCAGCTCTAAGCGATGGAGCAGATTCGCCGCCGGTTAGTATACCCGTGCTTCGCATGCCCCCACGTAAACCACAGATGACGGTGCAGGAGGAGTGGGCCTGGGTCGATTGTCTCAATCTGTAACAGCTACGGGGCAAAACCAGGTTCCTACTGTTACAGATCGAGACATTCAGTCAGCCCCTTGGCTAACATCTCGATCTGTAACATCTACAGGGCAAATCTTCCTCTACGTGTTACAGATCGAGACAAACGGTCGACACGACCCACAAACGTCTCAATCTGTAACAGTTACGGAGCAAAACCGGCCCCAATTGTTACAGATCAAGACAGAGGGGAATTTCCGTCCAGTCCAAACCAAATCTCTCAGTCTTCCTGCAATTTCGAACATGTGGCCTATAATGTTGCTTTGGTTACGCTATATATTGCGCAGCCATTTAATACGTCGCCCACCGGGGGGCATTAATTCCTATCGCCATATTGGCTAGGAAGCAATCAAAGGAGGTATCCGTGGCAACAGAGACGCCTTGCTCGGTCCTCTATAACGATATTCGCTCGTTCGGCGGTCTTAAGCATCTCGAAATCGCCCGAATGTTTATCAATGGAAACTCCTATCTCGGCAGCACCTTGCTCGAGAAATGCTCTTCCAACCGCTCGTATCTCACCCGTTACATCGTCCATCGCGAGCCCGACCAGTGCGCACCCGCCATCTACAGCGACTTTACCGTCACCACGCTCAACCTTTCCGCGGCAATCTGCAGCAAGCTCGGCGGCGGCGAGTCCGCCTATCAGGCAATCGCCGAGCACTATCGCGGTCCGGCCGCCAACGAAATGATGTCGGCTCTCGCCAGCTACAAGCTGGACAGCCGCCTATATGCAAATGCCCTCAATCGCATCGACAACTTTGACGGCAATGCCGTGCGCGAAAAAAGCACGCTCTTCTTGATGCTCTTTGTGGCAACGGGTGCACTTGCCGATCCCGTTCAAGGCGTGGCCACCGTCGAGCGCTTTTGCGACAGCAAGACGGGCGGGCACTTTGGCACCACCGAAACTACCGTCGGACGTGGCTTTATGGGCAGCCTGGAGCAGCCGCGCACTGTCGCCCCCAACCTCGGTCTGCTCAGAACCCATGCCGACAACTGCGCCGACATGCAAATCCATCCCCTCACACGCGATCCGCGCGGCACGGTAATTGGGTCCTTGCCCAAAACTTCGCCCAGCATCACCGATGTAGGCGCTGATGCATCGCGCGAGCATCTCCGCATTTGGCTCGAAGGTGGACGCTGGTACGCCCAGGGCCTTGGGTCGACCAACGGCACAGTGCTCGAATCGGGCGCGGGCGACGGCGATATTGTGATTGAGCCGCCGCGCGACCAACGCGAGCCCGGCAAGATCTATCCCCCAGTGGAAATCGAAAACAGTGACAGGCTCCATCTGGGTCTCTACACGACATTCCTTGTCATTGTGGACTAGCGCGGACGGCGATCGAAAGACGGTCGCCGTCCGTCTTTCGTCTTCTACCTTCTGCGTCGTAAACGACAATACTCAGCGGTATACGTGGGCAGTGTGGCTATCATGGTACTTTACCGATATCCACACTGCCCACGTATACGCGCAGCAACCCATGCTAGACAAAGGAACGCCATGGATACTACCGATAGCGCCTATGGCGACAAACTCATCCGTCTTGACACGTTCGACACCGCCGTGGCGGTCGACCCCAGCGCCGAGGACGACGCCAAGCGTCGGTTTATGACGCTTATTCTCCAGACGGCCCACCGCAACAACGGCAACATCGGGCACGTGCTGCGCGCGACCAACACGAGCGGCGAGGTCTTTGCCGTCAAGCTGCTCAAGGACAACGCCATCCTTTCCGGCCAAGCCCCCGACCGCTCCGCCGAGCAATCGGCCGCGCACCTGGCCAACACCGCCGCACTGTTCGAGGAGTACCGTCATCTGTGTACCGTCTCGCACCTGCGCGGATTTCCGCGCGTCTATGGCTACGGATCGTGCGAGAACGACCCGCTCATCCTCATGGAGTGGGTCGAGGGCACCTCGCTCAAGCAGGCGCTGCCCTTGCTTCCGCACGACGCCTCGGGCGGGCTGACCACCCAGATGGTCGCCGCCGTCGGAAACGCCGTACTTCGCGCGCTCTTGATGACCCAAGGCCTCGTGAATCCGGTCATCCATCGCGACCTGTCGCCTGCCAATATCATGTTCCGCACCACCAGCCGAACGCTCGAGCAGCAGATTGCCGATTGCTCCTTTGACCCCTGCCTCATCGACATGGGCTCCGCGACCATGGCCCTCGGCGACGACACGATCACCCGGCGCGCCGACATCTGGCGCTTTGCCACGCCCGCATACGCCGCGCCCGAAATGCTCACGCAGGATATCGAAGGCATCGCGGCCCTTCGCCGCTCGCCCGCGATCGACGTCTATGCGCTTTCGAGCATTCTGTACCAGCTCTACAGCGGTCGCAAACCGTTCGATGTCGAGTCGACGGGTGCCGCGGCGACCGGCTCGTTCTACCTCATAAAGACCAAGACCAAGCCGGCGCCGCTCGAGCCGCGCTGCGAGGGCGACAAAGCGCTCGTCCAGATCATCATGAAAGGCATCTCGGTCGAACAGGGCGATCGCCCTACCGAGCAGCAGATGCTCGAGGTGCTCTCGACATACCTCCCCGCTGCAGAATCTGAGGACCGCGAGGGTGCAGGAGACGAGGCCGCAATTGATATCGATTCTGGCACGCACCTTAAGGTCGACGTCGCCGGCGAGCGCGCACGAGAGATCCTGGAGCAGGCCCGGCACGACGCCATGACCCGCCGTCGCTTTATTATCGGCGGCGTCGTTGCGGTCGTTGCGGGACTCGGCGTCGTTGGCGCGGCAACCCATGGCTTCGGCATCCCCGACTACCTGGACGGCATCCGCGGTTCGCTTGACGACTACACTTGGGACCAGCTGCAGAAGATTTCGCTCAAGATTAAGGCCGCCGAGACCCGTAGCGAGGCACGCGAGATTGCCAAGCGCTACCACCTGCTCGACGCTGATGGGCATATCCCCTATCCGTGCACCAAGCGTGTGAAGCTCGCCAACGGGCTGGAGGTCGGCGCGCAGCTTGTGGGCATCCGTCACGATGAGCTTCTGGACGGGACAGGCAAGGCCGGGCTGACGTTTATGTTCGACGCGGGTATTGCCGAGCGCAACGCTGCGGCTGAACCGCCGAGCGCCGGCTGGGCAGATTGCGAGCTGCGGGAATGGCTCGACAGCGACGGCCTTAAGCTGCTGCCCAACGAGTTGCGCGCGCTCATCAAGTCTGTCAAAAAGATCTCGAATAACGTTGGCGCCGCCAACAGTGCATCGTGTCAGAGCGAGTTGCCCGCAACCCTTTGGCTGCCCGCCATGGTCGAGCTGTGCGGTACGCAACCGCCCAATTCGTTTGCCAAGGACTTTCACTACCTGGCCGACATCTATAACGGCGAGGGCAAGGAGTACCAACTCTTCCGCGAGCTCAAGGTAAGTCCGTATACCACGAACGAGACGTTGGTTCGCCAGTGGAAGGGCAAGGACACCTGCTGGTGGGAACGAACGGTGAGTCCCGACACATCGGAGAGCGAAGGCACGCTCTATATGAACCGCGTGGGGCACGACGGCGACGTCTTTACGTACGCAACGCCTGCGGAAAAGCCAAACAAGCTAACCTGTGTGATCCCCGGGTTCTGTATCTAGGCGGCGGGCGTCTTGCCGTGACGGGACCCCTCCCCGGCAATTGTCTCGATCTGTAACACTAGCTCGGCAGATACAGGTCTAGATGTTACAGAACGAGACAAAACCCCAACCCTGCGAGACAACATCTCAATCTGTAACAGTAAGGGGTCAAAAACCGGTCCAGATGTTACAGATCGAGATGTTTGAGTTGACCGCGGACGGTCTGTCTCGATCTGTAACAGTTAGAGGTCATATTTGCTGCTAGATGTTACAGATTGAGACATTAAGTTTCCCGTCAACTGTTTGTCTAAATCTGTAACAGCTATGGTTCAAAAACCGGTCCAGACGTTACAGATTGAGATGTTTGGCAGGGACTGCCAACGATTGAGCAGCCGCCCTCATCCGTAATGAAAAGTCATACATTCCAACTATTACTAGACACCCCCAGGGGGTATGGGTGTATAGTATCGGTTGGTTAACATTTCCGACACTACGTCACAGAAAGGAGAAGCCATGGCTCAAGATAAGTTCGATGTGGGCGGCATGACATGCGCTGCCTGCCAGGCGCACGTGGACCGCGCCGTGAGCAAGCTCGACGGCGTCCAAAGCGTCGCGGTCAATCTGCTCGCCGGCTCTATGCTGGTGGACTACAACCCTGCGCAGGTCTCCCCCGACGACATCTGCACCGCTGTCGACCGCGCGGGCTACTCGGCCTCGCCCATCAGCACGGGCACCGACGCTGTCCAAAGCGGAAGTGCGCAAGCCAGGTCCGGCGCCGCCCATATGGAGTCGCCGACCAAAAAGTTGGAGGCCGCCGCCTCCGCCATGCGCACCCGCCTCATCGTCTCGATCGTATTCCTCATCCCACTGTTCTACATAGGCATGGGGCACATGCTTGGCTGGCCGCTACCCGGCATTTTCACCGACCATACCCACAGCATGACGCTCGCGCTCACCGAGCTCGTCCTGCTCATCCCCATCGTCTACGTCAACGACGCATACTTTATCAACGGGTTTAAATCGCTCGCGCACGGCGCGCCGACCATGGACGCTCTCATCGCCGTCGGCGCCACCGCGTCGATCGCCTGGTCGCTCTATGCCATGTTTATCATGGCCGACCAGCTGGCCGCCGGGCAAATCCACGAGGCCATGATGACGGGCATGGACAACCTGTATTTTGAGAGTGCGGGCACGATCCTGTCGCTCGTCACCGTGGGCAAATACCTCGAGACACGCAGCAAATCCAAAACCGGCGGCGCTATCGAGGCGCTCATCGACTTGGCACCCAAGACCGCGACCGTCGTGACCGACGACGGCGCCGAAGCCACCGTCGACGTCGACAGTATCCTTCCAGGCCAGGTCCTGCGCGTGCGCCCCGGAGAGTCCATCCCCGTCGATGGCGTGGTGCTCGAGGGCAGCTCGGCCGTGGACGAGAGTGCGCTCACCGGCGAGTCTATCCCCGTGGAAAAGACCGCCGGTGCTACCGTTAACGCCGCCACCGTCAACCGCACCGGTTCGTTTACCTTCCGCGCCACGCGGGTGGGTGCCGACACGTCGCTCGCCAAGATTATCCAGCTCGTCGAGGACGCCAATGCCACCAAGGCACCCATTGCTCGACTGGCCGACAAGGTCGCCGGCGTGTTTGTGCCCGTGGTGTTCGTGATCTCGGCCGCGACCTTCGTGGTGTGGATGGCACTGACCGGAAGCATCAACGAAGCGCTTACCTCCGCCGTCGCCGTGCTGGTGATCAGCTGCCCGTGCGCGCTGGGCCTGGCCACGCCCGTCGCCATTATGGTTGGCACCGGCAAGGGCGCCGAGATGGGCATTCTGTTCAAGAGCGCCGAGGCGCTGGAGAACCTGCGCAGCGTGGGCACCGTGGTGCTCGATAAGACGGGCACCGTCACCCGCGGCAAGCCTGCCGTGACCGATATCGTGGTAGCCACGCGCGCTGACGGCTCGCCCGCCATGAGCGAAAAGGCGCTGCTCAAGCTGGCCGCCGCGCTGGAGCGCTCGAGCGAGCACCCGCTGGCAGAGGCGATTATGGCCGAGTGCGAGGCGCGCGGAATTGTCGCGCGCATGGTCGAGGACTTTGCCGCCGTGCCCGGACGAGGCGTTACGGCACGCGAGGGGCAGAATGTCATCGCAGCCGGCAACGTGCGCCTGATGGACGAGTTGGGCGTTACCGTGCCCGCGGGTCTTGCCGAGCAATTTGCCGCCGAAGGCAAGACGCCGCTGTTCTTTGCCAAGAACGGACACCTTGTTGGAACCATCGCGGTTGCGGACGAGGTCAAGCCCACCAGCGCTCAAGCCATCGCCGCCCTGGATCGCCTGGGCATTAAGACCGTTATGCTCACCGGCGACAACGCGTTGACCGCGCAGGCGATCGCAAAACGCGTAGGCGTGGCGCGGGTTGTCGCGGACGTCTTGCCCGCAGACAAGGAGCGTTTGGTACGCGAGCTGCAAGACGCCGGCGAGCGCGTGGCGATGGTGGGAGACGGCATCAACGACTCCCCCGCCCTGGCGCGAGCCGATGTTGGCCTGGCGATAGGCACCGGCGCGGACGTGGCCAAAGAGGGCGCGGATGTGGTTCTTATGCACAGCGACCTTCTTGACGTGCCCCGCGCCATCGAGCTTTCGCGCGCCGTCATCCGCAACATCAAACAGGATCTGTTCTGGGCCCTGTTCTACAATTCCCTTGGCATCCCGCTGGCGGCAGGCGTCTTCTTCCCCATCTTGGGATGGCAGCTCTCGCCCATGTTTGGCGCTGCGGCGATGAGCCTCTCGTCGCTATGCGTGGTGGGCAACGCCCTTCGCTTGCGCGGATTCAGGGCAAGCGAGTAGCAGCGTGGTGTCCGCACGCGCGATTATACGACGATGCTGCCCCGCCGCTTCCTTGGCATGCACCTCTAGCATGCGCCTCTATACACCCTTGGCATTACACCTTTGATTGAAAGGACGACATCATGAAGTACATCATCAAGACCGAAGGCCTTATGTGCGGCCACTGCGACGCGTCTGTGGAGACCGAGCTTTTGAAGGTCGCCGGCGTGACCGACGCCGACGCCGACCACGAGACCCAGACCGTTGAAGTCGAGACCAGCGAGGCCGTCGACACCAACCTGCTCGCTCAGGCGGTGCATGCCGCTGGCGAGAAATTCCACGCCCTCAGCGTCACCGAAGCCTAAGGCGGGCTGCGCCATGATGGCAGACCACGATCGCACGATGCGACTGCTCAAGACGGCGCGGGGCCAGATCGACGGTATTATGCGCATGGTCGAGGAGGACCGCTACTGCATCGACATATCCACCCAGCTGATGGCGACGCAGTCGCTTCTCGCCCGCGTAAACGCCGACGTCCTCAAAGCCCATATCGAGCACTGCGTGCGCAAGGCGGCGGACTCCGGCTCGCCGCTGGAAAAGGAGCAGAAACTGCAGGAGATCGAGAAGGTCATCGATAAGCTCGCGAAGTAGAAGCACAGGCTACGCGGCAAACCGCGCGGGCTCGCGAGATGGGCCGATTATTTCTCCAACGGCAGGCCCTTTTCGCAATGCCGTAAGGCACCCTAGCGGCATCCTCGTCCACAAAATGGAGCGAGGATGCCGCTTTTTTGCGCTTTTTAGCGCGGCGCGGCGGGTTGGGTGGCGTAGCATTGGGCATAATTGGTCTTTGACCATAGTGAAGGAGCTTGCACATGCAGGATTTTATGAAAGGACGCTACGGCGTCGATGACCTTACCCTTAGCCTTGGCGTGCTTGGCATGGTTCTCGCCCTGATAGGGTCGCTTGCCAGCCTGGCGCCGCTTTCTTGGATCGCGCTTGTGGTGGTGGTCCTGGCGATTTTGCGCGCGTTTTCCAAGAGCATTCCAGCCCGCGAGCGCGAGAACCAGATGTTCTTGGATCTGGCACACAAGATTCCGGTTGTAGGGCCGCACATTGGCTGGCTTGACCGCGAAAAGGGTCCGCGCCCCGCATCGAGCGCGTCCGCACAGCGCCCCGTACAGGGCTCCGGCCCCGACTTTGGCCGCACCAAGCGCACCGCCGAGCGCATGTGGCGCGAGCGCAAGACCACGCTGTTCTTCCGCTGCAAGACCTGCGGTGCCATTCTTTCCGTTCCGCGCGGCAAGGGCCACATCCGCGTGACCTGCCCGCGCTGCGGCACCAAGGTGGAAAAGGTTTCCTAACCGAAGGATCCGACAGGCTGTGGCAGTTTGCCATGACCTGCAAAGATGGCGCTTCTGTTTGCATACATTTGATGAACTCGCTGGGGATTTAGGTCCCTGGCGAGTTTTTTCTTTGCTACGAACAGCGCCATCCACCTGCGAAAACGCAATGCTGCATAGATACGGGTGCGCCGCAGCGATACTTTTTGGAAGAATTGAACGACACTGAGCGGGCGCGCTGCGAGATAGCATTCGCGGCATGAGTATCTGTATTTGCAACGCATCAGCCCTTGAGGCGCTTCGATCGAGCGGACGGCTGCTGCCCACCTTGCTGGACGGCCCCCGCTGCTCGCAGCTGGATGACACGCCCGTCCCTCATCCAATCATGCTCCATGACGATATGGTACGCATTGGGTTGAAGGAAGGGCCGTACCACATCCTTGTTCCTACAAAACGGCTTCGCTACTCGCGCGGTGACGTTATCTTCCACACAAGGAAGCACCCGCTGCCCTTCCAGACGCTTCTGCGCAGCGAGCACGGCGGGCCGATTCTCACCGGACCGGAACTGCTCTTTTGCGACCTCGCCCTCTCCCCCGACTATGACACGATCGACCTTATAGAGCTTGGCTACGAACTGTGCGGCACGTACCTCATAAACGACTGCTGGGACGGTTATATCTCCAACGCGGTGTGCGCCACGTCGACCGATAAGATTCGACGCGTGGTCGACAACCTTACCGGACGGCCCGGCATCGATGTGGCCCGCAAGGCGCTTCGGCATGTTCGCGATGGATCGAACTCCCCCATGGAGACGGCACTCGCCATGATGCTCAACCTGCCCAAGCACCTTGGAGGGCAGAACTTGGGACCTATCAGCCTTAACCATCCCGTGGTCACACCCCAGGGAACCAAGTATGTTGACGTGGCGTTCCCCGAGCCAAAGGTAGGACTGGAATACAAAGGCAGGGATGCGCACTCGATAGAAAAGACCGCGCGCGATGACCGAAGACAGAACACGCTATTGGGATCGGGGTGGACCATTCTTTCCGTGTGGTACGAGGACCTTGTTCAAGACCAACTCTATAGCAAGTTCCTTCAAGAGCTGGCAAAGATGCTGCATGTACGTCTGCGAACACGCAGTGAATACCATGAAACGATGATAAAAGTGTTGAGAGCACGGCTCTTGCCCGCACTTGAAAAGTATTCTCAATAACCACGCTCGAGTAGCCGCCTATCACCCTAAACAGGATCGCAAACAAGACTTCGAGAGGTGGCAAAGCAACCGTGCTCAGTCGGGTTGGTCAATGAGTGCCACGAGGCGGGTAGAATCCAGTCACAAGTTTTTTATTCATTAACTGCATCTGTTATTTATCTAACTATGTAATAAGTTATGCAACTGATAACTACCAGATGAAAACGCCCACGCGAGTCCTCGTAGCTTTAGAAGCTGCCTGAGACGCTGCGGAATATTTGCAAACGACGAAAAAGAGCCAATTAGCGTCCTCGTCAATCACGGCCCACCGTGAAGTAAGAGAGAGCCTACCCGCCTCGTGGCACTCATTGACCACAGCGAAAGGCAACGGTTTTTCAGCGAGCTAAAATGAGGCAAAAACATGAATAAAGATCCGGTCAAACCGCATACTCGGCTCTTTACGACAAAGCCCCTCGCTGCAAAAAGCAATAGGGCCGCCCGCAAAGGCGGCCCTCTTCGCAATTAGATGATGGTAACGCGACCCTTCACGCCCACGATGCCCTTGACCTCGGCGAGCAGCGGGATCGAACGAGCATTCACGCGCGCGGGAATCTCGGCGCGCATGGTCTGGCCATCTGCCTGCTCGATAAAGAGCTCGACGCGGTCGCCGCCCGGGTTGGTGGCGAGCACCGTCGCTAAGCGCGACATGTTGGACTGGCTAAAACGCGAGCTTGGAACCATGATCTCGAAGACCTTGGGGCGGTTGGTCTCCTCGTTGAGCTCCAGCGGCAAGATCTCCTGGGCGATGATCTGGTCGCCGCGGTCGGAGCGCTCGAGCTTGCCGTGGACGCGGATGAACGCATCGGAGAGCACCGCGCCAGTTTCGGGATCGGTCTCGCCGTAGAGATAACCCTCCGCCTCCTTGTAGGTCTTGGGGAAGACCACCACTGTGGCCTCTCCTTCCATGTCCTCCAAGGTGACGATTGCCATGGGGTCGCCATTTTTGGTAACGCGCTTGGAAACGTCGGACACCATGCCCGCGAACCAGAACTGCTTGCCCTCGGGAATCTCCTGGTTGATGGTTCCCTCGCCGGTGGGAGACGCGGTCTCATAGCCGGTATCGATCTGGGACAGCGAGAACTCGCGTGCCTTGCCCAGGGCGTACTCGTAAGGACGCAGCGGATGGTCGGAGACGTAGATGCCCAATACGTCGCGCTCCTGGGAGAGCTTCATGTGACGGTCCCACTCCTGGCCATCGGGCTCGGGAACAACGACCTCGAAGCCGGAACCCTCGACATCGCCGAACACATCGAACAGCGAGGTCTGGCCGTTCGCACGGTCCTTCTGGCGCTTTACGGCGGCGTCGATGATGTTCTCGGGGTTCTCCTTGTCCACAAAGTGCATCATCTGGCGGCGCGGGTAACCGGAGTTATCGAACGCGCCCGCTCGGATAAGCGCCTCGATGACGCGGCGGTTCGCCTGGCTGGAGTCCACGCGCTCGACAAAATCGTGCAGGTTCTTGTACGGACCGTTCGCCTCGCGCTCGTCGATGATGGCCTGCGCCACGCCCTCGCCCACGCCTCGGATGCCGGCAAGGCCGAAACGGACGCCCTCGGCCGTAGCCGTGAACTCCTTACCGGACTCGTTGACGTCAGGGGGCAGGACGGGGATGCCGTCGTGACGGCACGCGGAGACGTAGTGAACGATCTTCTCGGTCTTACCGGTGTAGGAGGTAAGAACCGCCGCCATGTACTCGTGCGGGTAGTGCGCCTTGAGCCAAGCGGTCTGCATAACCAGAATCGCGTAGCCAGCGGAGTGCGACTTATTGAACGCGTAGGATGCGAACTCGAGAACGTCGTCCCAGATGCGCTGGGCAACCTCGCGCTTATAGCCGTTGCGCTCCGCGCCGTTCATCCAGTGGTCGTAGATGGTCTCGTCCTCGCCGTCCGACCACTTGAAGACCTGGTCGGTCAGCATCTTGATCTTCTTCTTAGCAACCGGCTTGCGGATGCGCGAGTCGGATTCGCCCTTGGAGAAGCCGCACATCTCGACCGAGATGAGCATAACCTGCTCCTGGTAGACCATGGTGCCGTAGGTTTCGCCCAAGATGCCGTCCAGGCGCGGGTCGTAGGAGACCGCCGGCTCCTTGCCGTTCATGCGGTTGATATAGCTGGTAACCATGCCTGCGCCCAGCGGGCCCGGTCGGTACAGGGCGATCAATGCGACCACGTGCTTGTACTCGGTGGGCTTCATGTTCTTGATGGTCGCGGTCATGCCCGCGGACTCTACCTGGAACACGCCCGCGGTGCGGCCGGCGCTCATGAGCTCGAAGATCTTGGGGTCGTCGAACGGAATCTCGTCGGGGTTGATATCGATGCCGTAGTTAGCCTTGATGTTGGCCTTGGCCTTGGAGATGACCGTCAGGGTGCGCAGGCCCAGGAAGTCCATCTTGAGCAGGCCCATGTCCGCGACCGTATGGCCTTCGTACTGGGTGATCTCGACGCCGCCCTTGGTGTCCAGCTTGGTTGGGACGTGCTCGTTGACCGCGTCGCGGCAGATTAGAACCGCGCATGCGTGCACGCCCTCGCCGCGGGTGAGGCCCTCGATGGAGAGCGCGGTATCGATGATGCGGCGCGCGTCGTCGTCGCGCTTGTACGCCTCCTCAAAGTCAGGGTTGTAGAGGTCCTCCTTGCCCGGCACCTTCTCCAGCACCTGGCGCAGCTTGACGGAGGGATCGCTCGACACCATCTTGGACAGGCGCTGGCCCATGTAGACCGGGTAGTCCAAAACGCGGGCCGAGTCGTTGATGGCCTGCTTGGCCTTGATGGTCGAGTACGTGATGACGTGGGTAACCTTCTCGGGGCCGTAGAGCTGGCGGACGTGCTCCACCACCTCCAGGCGCCGCTCATCGTCGAAGTCCATATCGATATCGGGCATCTCGGTACGTTCGGGCGACAGGAACCTCTCGAACATCAAGCCGTTGCTCAAGGGGTCGAAGGTGGTGATGTCCATCGCGTATGCGACCAGTGCGCCCGCAGCCGAGCCACGGCCCGGGCCGACGCCGATGCCGTTTTGCTTAGCCCAGCGCACGTACTCCGCAACAATCAAGAAGTACGCGGCAAAGCCCTTGTCGCAAATAACCTTGTATTCAAATTCAAAGCGCTCGCGAATGTCGACGCCGGCGATCTCCTTGCCGTCCCAATCCTCGCCGTAGCGCTTGGCCAGGCCCTCCTCGCACTCGCGGCGAAACTGGCTCTCATGCGTCTCGCCGGGGTCGAGCAGCGGGTAGTTGGGCAGGATGATGCTGTCCCAGTCCAACTCGACGTCGCACTTCTCGGCCAGCTCGACGGTGTTGTCGCACGCCTCGGGGCAGTACGGGAACATCGCGCGCATCTCGTCCTCGGACTTCATATAAAACTCCGAGCCCTGCATGCGCATGCGATTGGGGTCGTCCACCTTGGAGTTCATGCCAATGCACATCATGACGTCCTGCACCGGCGCGTCGTCACGGGTGAGGTAGTGGAAGTCGTTTGTAGCGATAACCTTGACGCCTATCTGCTTGGCGATCTCGATCAGCTGGCGGTCCATCTGCTCGTCCGTCATGCCGGAGTCCGTGGTGATGCCGTGCTCCTGGATCTCGATATAGAAGCAGCCGGGCTCGAACAGGTCGCGGAAGGTCTCCGCCCATTCGAGCGCGCGAGGCAGGTCGCCGCGGTCGATCATCTTGGGGATGATGCCGGCGATACACGCCGAGCTCGCGATAAGGCCCTCGCGGTGGCGGCGCAGGTTGTCCAGGGTAACGCGCGGCTTGTAGTAGAAGCCGTCGACGGCCGCCTCGGAGACGGTCTGCATCAAGTTGACGTAGCCGGTCTGGTTGCGGGCGAACAGCACCATGTGGTACAGCTCGGGCTTCTTGTCGCGCGCCAGGGTGTCGTCCGGCGTGAAATAGACCTCGCAGCCAAAGATGGGCTTGATCACCAGCGGCGGCTTTACCGAGTCAACGCTGCCCTCGGCGTCCCACGCGGCCATATCCTTATGGAACTGCTCGTAGGCGCGCGGGTCCTTCTCCGGATCGGGCTCCTCCAACTCTGCGCGGCGGCCCTTCTCCAAAAACGACTTGTCGTGACTCCAGGTCTTGTACTCCGGCGTGCCATGGTTAACCGCGTCGCATGCAAGGCCCAACTCGGGGATGCCGTACATGTAGCCGTGGTCGGTCAGCGCGACGGCGGGCATGCCAAGCTCGACGGCGCGGCTCACCATGTCCTTGATACGAGTGGCGCCATCGAGCATCGAATACTCGGAGTGGTTGTGAAGGTGGACGAATGCCATGTGCGTAAACTCCGATCTGATGTGCTGAGAATTCGTCAGGGCCCGCGCAGCCCCACCGCCGCGCAAGCCCTTTTTTGAACGCTATCGATTCTAACCGACCGCGCAGACGCCGCCTTGACCGCAACGCGGTATCGCCCAAAGCAACATAGCCTGTTCGGTTCTCTGGACGAGGGACGCGGTCGCGCGCCCACCATACCGGCACGCGCGCCCTCGTCCGCTACATCTGGTAGCTCACAACCTGAGGCTGGCCCGGAGCTGCCGAATCTTCCACCTCCACACGCACAAACGCAAGGTCAACCCGCTCAAACCCCGCCTTGTGCAGCACGTCCGCGTACACATGCGCCTGCAGGGCATGCTTATCTTGCAGCTGCTCGGGCGTCTCCTGCGAAGACCCGCCTGTCTTGTAGTCGATCACCAGCGCGCGGGCGGGGTCACCCGGATCGGTGCACAACAGGTCGATAGCGCCCTCCGCGAACTCGCCGAAACGCTCCGTCAAATCGTCCGCACCCAGCGAGAAGAACGGTACCTCCGCGCGGACCTGCGGCCAGGCCAGCGCCTCGGCGCGAATGGCGGACGAGCACCATCGCTCGAGCGCCGCATCTAAGCGCTCGCGCTGCGCAGGCGTGCACCCCCAATA
>OKSH01002100.1_pt1 | contig 15848 bp, 15 predicted proteins | sample 1601231 | NCBI WGS metagenome assembly OKSH01 (sample SAMEA3541596, study PRJEB24748) | human gut metagenome | biome: human gut; feature: human-associated habitat; material: faeces | place: China | collected 2012 | reverse complement strand
ATATAGTTCTGAATCAATTCCTGTAATCGCTGCAATATAGATAATTGCTGACCATCCGAAGCTTTTCCAGATTCCCAGAATCCACTGCAGAACCCAGGTGTGATCCACATCACCAAGAATTCCCATAACAGGCGGCTGAATGCCAATTTTCTGCATCAGAACACTTACAAATCCATTTACAGAAAAGAAAGCAAAAGCAACACCATAAACAATGATCCAGCTGATAAAGTTTGGCAGTGTGGTTGCTGTCTGAACAATTTTTTTAAATTTAGAATTTTTTATTTCATTGAACATAATTGCAAACACTACCGGAACAGGGGTTGCCAGCAGCCCCAGTGCGCTAAGCGCCAATGTATTTCTCAATACACGCAGTACCTCTGACCGTTCTGTAAACAACTTCTGGAAATTACCTAGTCCTACAAAAACCATGCTGCCAAAATCCAGAAATTTCTGTCCAATTTTGTAATCAAACACGGAATAAATCCATCCAACCAGCGGAACATAGGAAAATGCAAATACATAAATTAAAAATGGAACTGCCAGAAGCAAATATTTGATTCCACGTAATTTTTTTCTTCCAATCCTCTCTGCCAATGCAGTTTCTGACTTTTTCACGCTCATATAGCATACCTCCTTCTCTGCTAATAAGATAACGCAAAACGGAAGGTGTATTCCAGATACAACCTTCCGTTTTTTTGACATATCCTATTTAGTTAAAAGGTGGTGCTTTCACATTTAAAGAAATCTTACAAAAAATGGTAAAATCTTACGATTTTAAACAAGCCCCTGATGGAATTTCCCAAGGAATTCCTTCATTCTTACATGTTCTGATGAAAATACCTCTTCCGGGGTGCCTTCCACTGCGATCAGACCGTCATCCATAAAGATAATCCGGTCGGAGATGTCACGGGCAAAGCTCATCTCGTGGGTAACAATCACCATGGTGATATGCTCGGCTGCCAGGTCTTTGATTACTTTCAAGATTTCGCCAGTGAGCTCCGGATCCAAAGCAGATGTGGGCTCATCGAAGAAAAGAATATCCGGGTTCATGCAAAGGGCTCTGGCGATGGAAACTCGCTGCTGCTGTCCACCTGAAAGCTGGTATGGATAATAGTTTTCTTTATCTGAGAGTCCCATTTTCTTCAGCAGTTCTCTGGCCTGAGCGTAGACTTCTTTTTTGTCTCGTTTCTGGACTTTGATAGGAGCGTCTGTAATATTTTTAATCACGGAAAAATGGGGAAAAAGGTTAAAATTCTGAAAAACCAATCCGATTTTTCCGTTTTTGATGATTTCGCCGCCGTCTGGTGTCTCCAGACCAGTGGCACAGCGAAGCAATGTAGACTTACCAGAGCCGGAGGGACCGATAATACTAAGAACCTCGCCCTTGTCTACTTCCAGGGAAATGTCACGGAGAACGTCCAGGGCTCCGAAACTTTTCTTTATGTGTTTCATTTCAAATAATTTCATATAGTGACTCCTTCTGGTTACCCGCACACAGTTTTACAATGTATATTCACTGCAGGTTGATGATAAATTATTAGCGGTAATAGTTCAGTTTTTTCTCTACTTTATCCATAATCACTGCTACCAGCAGGTTAAATACATAATAAAATACAGCCGCTACCACAAACGGCACCATCGTGGTCTGAGAGCTGGCAATCTGTTTCGCCAAAGTGAACATTTCAGCTACCGCTACAACAAACGCCAATGAAGTATCCTTTACCAGAGTGATTACTTCGTTGGTAATAGATGGCAAAATCCGTTTAAATACCTGGGGAAGAATGATGCGGAAGAAGGTCTGTGCTTTTGAGTAGCCAAGGATTCTGGCTGCTTCATACTGACCTACTGGCATGGATTCAATTCCACCACGGTAGATTTCTGCAAAATAAGCGGCATAATTAATTGCAAAAGCAATAAATACAGCGATCAGGCTGTAACCCATGGAAATTCGGATTCCAAAAATAAAATATGGTCCGAAATATACTACCATCAGCTGCAGCATAAGAGGTGTTCCGCGCATAATGGAGATATAAGCAGAAACGATCCATCTGATTATCTTTATTTTGGACATTTTACCCCAACAGACCAGAAGGCCAAGTGGCAGGGAAAATATAAGGGTTACAAAGAAAATTTCCGTAGTTACGGTCATTCCCTTTGCAAGCTGGCTTAACATTACACTAAAACTCATAGTTACTGTGTTCCTCCTGTTGATACTTGTGTTCTAAGGGATCGCATTTCACGTTTCATTTCATTCTATAATTCACATTCTGCGAATCAAGCTCCTTCTTTTGGAGCAGACCCCTTCTCGCTAAGAAAAGAGGGTGCGCCAGGTACCCTCTTTTTTGCGTATATTCGTGTTTATAGTCTATGTGAATTATTCAGCCTCATCCTCAGCAGTATCTGCGTCAGCTGCCTCATCAGAATCTGCATTTTCTTCTGCCGCATCTGTGCTCTCTTCTGTCTTATCCGCTGCTTTCTCATCTCCCAGGCAAAGCATGTCAGCTACACCATACTGCTCAGCCAGTTTATCAATCTCGCCCTCATCATACAGCTTCATAACCTCGGTCCATACGGTATCACGAAGCTCCTCGTTTCCTTTGGCAAATCCAATACCGTACTGTTCGCTCTGAATCGGCTCGTCAAGGATCTTATATTTACCCTCTTCTCTCTGAGCCAGCTGATATTTGGCAACTCCGATATCAACAGCAACAGCATCAGCTGCGCCAGAATCAATGTTCATAAATGCGGTATTGTAATCCGGATTCTCTGTAAGGGATGCAAAGCTGTCTGTCAGTTCTTTGTTATCCTCGCTGTTCAAAGCATCAAGTGCTGCAGATGCAGCCTGTACTACAACATTCTTCCCTGCCAGATCTGCCAGTGTCTCAATTCCGGAATCGGAAGTGACTACCATAACCTGCTCGTTATTCAGATATGGATCAGACCATGTATAATCATCCTCACGTCCATTGATGGTAAAGCCATTCCAGATACAGTCAATATTTCCGGAATTCAGCTCCATATCCTTGGAATCCCAGTTAATCGGCTTCTTTACAAGCTCCCATCCAAGATTATCACATACCTTCTGTGCCACATCCAGGTCAAAGCCAACATATTTGCCACTTTCATCCATATAACCAAAAGGCGGATACTCTGCATCAAATCCAACAGTCAGTGTCTTGCTGTCTGCATCTGCATAAACAGTCACACCAGAGCAGATACCTGCTGCCATCAAGGCACTCATCATAATCGCCAGCATTCTTTTTTTCATAATATCTATCCTCCTGAAATCTAATTCTCATTATTTTAGTGCGTTTTCACTCTACCATGTTAAAGCATGGTTGTATGGTAGCATACGAAAGTAATTCTGTCAATATAGTTTTTTAGAAAAAGCACAGGTTCATCACGAACCTGTGCTCCTATGATACTCTCCTGTCAGCTTCTCCAGCATTTCATCCGCCTTTCCTGGTCTTATGCTGACCTCCTTTTTCTGCGCAAACTCATCCAATGCCTTTTTTAAAGTATCCTTCACTTCCTCCGATACATTCAGCTCCTTCAGCCTGTTCTCATACTCCTGCGGCTTCTTCACGCTGCGATAAGCAAGCAGATAGCAAACCAGCTCCTTAGGATCGCTCTGGGTAAGGAACGCCTCCCAGAAACACTCCATTGCTTTCTCCATCTGAAAAAGATAGCTGTACGCACATCCAAGGTTATGCCACACACTCATGGTCAGTCCCGGTCTTATCTGCTCCAGCCCTTCTTTTTTCAGAAGCTGCTGATACACCTTGATGGCACTTACATACATCTTATTCGCTACCAGGGCATCCCCTTTTCTCTTTTTTCGAAGAAGAGGTGCCTCCTGATCCAGCTTGGCAAGCTTTACATTCAATGCCTTCAGCTCATCGTAAGTAAGATAATTGATCTCCTTAAATACCGGATAAAGCACATCCTCCGCGCTGGCAAATTTACCAAGATGAGGACGTAGCTTGGCTGCCAGCCTTGGCAGATCCAGTTCCTCGCTGATCCAGGTACAGAGATTTTCATTTATAACAGAAGAATCCACCAGATAAAGATTGTGGTACAGAAAGTAGCAAAGCTCCTCCAGTGAGTAAATATTGGTATTGATACTCTCCACAAAAAACGGCTTGTCCGCCTTTTTTGTCTGACATAAAATATAACCGCTCATTTCCAGCCTCCTTTACCACTCTACCAGTTCGTCCCAGACCTTGCCGCTGGAAGGGAACATTTCTCCAAATCCAAGATCTTTTACAACAACGCGGCATTTCTTCTGTGACACATATGCAAGGGCCAGAGACAGTCTTGTAGTCTTATTGGGACGCTCAGGAAGTCCGGGCAGTCCCATAATTACTTTCTTCTTGTGCTTCTCGCCGAAGGTTCCAACAACAAAAACGAGCTCTGTTATATCATCCAGGATCAGCTCACAGCCAGCTTTACACTCATACCAGTTCTTACCAGCCTCAATAAGCGGGTAATATGCCGGTGCACCCATCACCCGCATTTCCATTCCCACATCTTTCAGCACAAGAGCAGGACTCATATAACGGTACCCCTTCAGGATCTTATCCTCAAGGCGCTCCTTTCCAGCTGCACATGCACCTTTTGCAAAAAGGTTATTTCCATAATAAACCTTTCTTCGCTGCATGCAAAGGCTTCCAATGGATATTTTCGCCCAATCCGGGCTGAATCCATATCCTGTGATCTGAATGCTGGAAAAAAGACCGGTTCCAAGAGTCTCCTTAATAAAATCACGGAAAGCCTCATCTCTGGCTTCCACGGCCTTCTCTCCCTCTTCCTCAGGTGCTGTAAGAGATGGGAGGACCGTCTTCTTCGGCTCCTCAAGGCGTACCAGCACCGGCCTTGTGCTGCTGTCCATAGTCAGCTGCTGAAACTTCACTTCATCCTGGTGAAAAGAATACCAGCCGATACTCCGGTTCCAGGTCTCTCTTTTCTGGGTAAGGGAATAATAATAAAAGCTCTCTCCATGGTCTATCAGCATGTACTGATTCTTCGAAAAACCAATGGCCTGGCAGGCTTTTTCCATATTTTTCACCTGGGGGTCCTCAAGCTCAGGACTTGTGATCACCAGACATTTTGTGTTTTTTACAAGATCTGCAACTCCCAGAAATTTCAGCATCCCCTCCAGAAAAACCTGAAGCAGCTCCCATGGCTCCACCTGCTCTCCCAGAATCTGCACACTGTCTTCTTTCTTACAGATTCCATACAGGTCATCCACCATCTGTCCCCCTTTTTCCCGGGCAAAATAAACTGCCTCAAGACCAATGGTGTACTCTTTATGCTCTCCGCGCCTGCAAATACAGGTAGGTGCTTCAAACTCCTGAGCACCAACCTTCATGGACACAGAGCAGGGCTCCTCCCCTTTCCGGTCATAATAGCAGATCTGGGAATAATCTTTTCCAAAATCAATTCCTATGATCAAATCACGAATTTCATTCATATATTCAGTCCTCTTCTGTAATGACAAACATTTCTTTTACATACTGTTCCTGGCGGAAATACTGCTTCAGTCCCTGTTTCACCTCATGATGCTTGTCCAGTTTCCGCGCAGACAAAATCTGATTAATCATCTGGTACTTGCTGAATGGTGTACCTTCCACCTTACTCATTCCAAGTACCCGCTCTGGCGTTCTTTTGGTCTGTCCATTACATTCCTCTGAAAAATAATAATGCAAAATTTCCCCGTAAAACATGGTAAACGGCTTGGTAAAAATACCCTCATATACATTCTTAAGAGGCTCTGTCTTATATTCCAGCGCACGTCCAAGTCCGGTATCCAAAGCATATACAAGGGTTACCTTCGCCTCCGGGCTGGTGTGATATTCCACACATGTTTTATCATCCATCTGATACAGGCTCAGAATTTCCGGTGGAAGTCTGTGGAAGAAAGAAAATACCATTTCTTTGTCCATGCACATTTTCAGAAGCTCTTTTTCTATGGTAAGAAGAGCCTCTTTTCTGCTCTTTTCCCTGGAAAGCTCTTTAAACAAAGCCAGATAGCAGACTTCATTTACCATCCATTTCTGCATATATGCATTCAACAGACAGTTTTTCACAAAAGGACTCATGGTGTATTCTTTTACAAAAATGCCATAGGAAACATGGGTCAGATATCCGCTTACGATCCACTCCCTTCCGGAATGGCGAATGTAGGATTCCAGAACATGCTCTCCCTCCTTGCGGTAATCCGTGGTAAACATAAGAAGCTGAAGGATTTTTTCCTCCAGATCATAGGTATCCATTTCAAATCCCACAGCACTTTTCCAGATGGAAAACATTTCATCCACAGGTCCAAAACGATATTTCATAAGATATGTGAGGATCACCTCATCATAAAATCCATTTCTGTAAACATCAGATGCCAAAGCCAGAAGTTCCTCGTCTTCCAGCATGTCGCAGCGCACGATCATGCGGCTTACCAGTTTCAAAAGGCTTCGCATGTCCACGCCCTCATAGCCGAATTCCTCCACAATGGCCTGTGCCTGGGAAAAAAGACCGCGGCTTATAAGAACCACCAGAAGCTTCTGCCTGTCCACACGGGCGTATTCCTGGTAATCCATCTGCTTTAAATATTGATCCAGATCTTCGCCAAATACATGCTCTGCATAATAATCCAGAATCCTGCGACGTACCTTCTGCTTATACTCCATGCAAAAAGCATCGGATTTGACCAGTCTTTGAAAAATATCCAGATTATCTTTGTCCAGTTCATGGCTTTCGCAATAATGAAGAAGCACACCTGGCTCGTCCACGCCAAGGGCAAGAACTTTTCTCACTGCCCCATCCTCATCCATGGTCTTCTTCAAGCTGTAATCTACAGTAGCACTGTATCTGCGCTGCTTGTCATCCTGAAAAAGGATAGCAGCATCTTCTGTATAAATTCTTGGATAAGCTACGCCCTGAACACAGGTATAAGTCTCCTCTGATTCCATCTGACTGTGACGAACGATCACATAGCGGACTTTTTTATCATCAAAATAAAGGCGGTGGGTAAACATTTTCTGCGCAATGGAATCTGCCGCCTCTTTTGTGCGAGGCTCCATCAGAAACTCCTGATATAAGACAGCATAGCTCTCATTCATTTTGCCCTCAGCCAGTTTTTTCCTGGCGAAATCCCGCATACCTGACATATAGCGCTGGTATGCTGCCGGCTCTTTTTCCTTATTTGCAATAATGCAGGAATAAATAAATGCCCGCTTGGAATCTCCAAGGGAATCGCTGTTGTAAGTAAAATACATGAGAAGAGCCTTTGGAAGCTCAATCCGTCTGGAAGTGTCCATAGTCTCCACATAATACTCATAAAGTCTTGTAAGACGCAGCCCATGCTCCACTGCCAGGGAAAACCAGCGGAAATATTCGGTCTTTCTTGGGTTTCCCTTCATCACATATTTGCAGATGGCTTCCAGGGTATCCTCTGAAGAATACTGTTCATAGCCCTTTGCCAATGCCTGATAAATACTTTCGTTATAATCTTTCTCATACCCAGAAAGATATGCAAGACGCATTACCAGCTCCTCTGTAAGAAGGTTTCTTCTTGCCGCGAAGCGGAATACCTGTCCCCAGAAGCTGTTCAGCCTGTGAAGAAGAGTCATGTCCTTGCAGATGATCTTCCATGCTTCCAGATAGAGGAACGGACTCCTGCAGCCCTTGCCAAACTGCTCTTCCAGCACAAATAATGCCTTGGACGGAGTCTCCTTGTATGCAGGATCCAGCTTCAGCAGGATCCATAAAAGCGGAAAACTGTCACTTTTTTGCATGTAAAAATTGCGGATTCTGGACAGGGCGTGAACCTTGTCCTTATATAAACCGGTAAGCGTGCACAGATACAGATAAATTCCAGCAAACTCCAGATCATCTCTTGTATAGGATTTATCCTGATAGCTTTCCAGAAGAACTCTTGCTTCCTCATGATGGTTCTCCATGTAAAGAAGAAAGGCCTCATACATCTGGTATTCCGGATAATCACATCCGGACTGGTGAAGCTGGTTCAGAATATAGTGGCTGCTTGCACTCCAGGTGGAAAAATCCATCCAGCTGTTGACCCCTGGATTCTCCTTTCCCGCAAGACAGCTTGCCACAGCAGTCTCATAGCACAAGTAGGCCAGACAGTCTTTTTGAAGATCCAGTTTACTCTTCTCCTGAGTCAGACGGATATCTACATCCAGTTTACCACTTGTGGATGCAACAACGGTATAAGTAATCTCCTGATAAGGGCTTTTTACTATAATTTTGCCAAACTGATTGCCTTGTCTTAATTTCTCCTTGTGTACCAGATATTCCACTTCATAATGGCTGCCAATAAAATCTTCGTCTGTTACCACCTTGCGGGGAACTTCCAGAAACGCTCCAACAGCTTCCACATCAAGGCGCAGATGCCCCCATCCGCTTCTCTGAATATAAAAAGATTCTTTCAAAGAGTCTTTCAGCTCATAGTATTCTTTGCCCACCTCTCTGGCACTTATGGTTACTTTTTCCTTCTTGCCTGCGGCAATGAGAAATTCTTCCAGATGCTGATATGTCACCGGCTGTCTGGACAGACCATAATAAAGTGTCTGGATCTTTTGATCCTCATTTTCCAAAATTCTGACAAAGCTGGCGTCTTTAAAAATACGGAATGCCTCTTTAAAATCATCCCGGGCAACTTTTACAAATTCGTCCAGATTCCCTACCACACCTGAAAAACTGCGTATTTCCTCTTTTTCGATCTCAATTTCAAAAGGAAGACGGGCCTCTCCAATATTTGTAGTAAAGCACAGCCATCCCTTCAGGTTTTCTCCGGGAGCAAGTCCTACCGTATCAATTCCAAGCGGGAGACGCACAGTAGTTCCTGAAATATGGTCCATTCCCGGTACCACCCGGCGGCTGGAGGAAGTAACATAACCGCGGATCTTCTGATTATCCTCTGTTCCAACGTACACTTCCCCTCTCTTCGTCTCCCCTGCTTTCATGGTCAGGGAAATCTTCTCCTTGGAAAAAAGGAGCTGGGGCTGTTCATATTCAAACTTTCCGTTTAAAAGCTGTTCGATCTTTTTTTTCAAAATCATTCACCTTACGTCTTTCGTGTTCTTGTTACTGTCCACAAACTTCACAGCAACACGCTTCTCAGAACATTGCTGCGGAACAGTAATCCTGTTACTCGCTGTCACTGCCTCTTTCGAACCAGAGCCTTTTTCAAACACGCTCCAGGCAGTTACTCTGACATTATTATAATGATTTTCACCCTTTATTTCAATGTAAAATATAAAAAGAATCCTGCCACGATTTTTTCGCAGTAAAAAAAGGCAGCCAGGCACTTAAAGCCTGTATTTTTCATAGACTATATAGAAATCCCCTTTGAGGTAGCGATTTGAAGACATTTTTGAAACCTTTGACAATGGCCGAGGAGCAGTATTATCTTCAGCAGTACCAAAGGGGCGATATGGAAGCAAAAAATATTCTCATAGAACGTAACCTGCGGCTTGTTGCCCATGTAGTAAAAAAATATCAGGGAACAGATGTAGAACTGGACGATCTGATTTCCATTGGCACCATTGGATTAATGAAAGCCATCTCCACATTTGATTCCACAAAAGCAGCCCGGCTGTCCACATATGCTGGAAAGTGTATCAACAATGAACTGCTTATGTTATTCCGCTCCCGCAAGAAGCATTCCCGGGAAATCTCGCTGTATGAACCCATTGGTACAGACAAAGAAGGCAATGAGATCAGTCTTCTGGATGTAATGGAAGGACCGGCAGTGGACGTTGTGGAAGAGTATTCCACCAGAGAAGATATCCGTCATGTACTGGATTCCATGAAGTCTGTACTGTCTTCCAAAGAATATGAGGTGATCTGCTGCCGTTTCGGTCTCTTTGGGCAAAAGGAACAGACGCAGCGGGAAATCGCCAGGCACCTTCACATCAGCCGCTCCTATGTATCCAGAATTGAAAAAAACGCCCTGCAAAAATTGCGGACGCTTTTTCCTGAAAACGGGTAAAACACGCTCTGCGAGTTTTACCTCTATGATTATTTGTTACTGTTCATTCCGTGACCAGTAACGATTATTTTTCTGAATTACTCTCAGACTTATGCTTCACTACGGCGGAGGATATCATAAACCTCTGCCTCACCGCCAAGATCTACAAACAGCTTCTGCTGCGGATGGGGAGCGCTTTCTACGGAATTGCCCTCCTCATCATAGATAGCTTTTACAGGAACCAGAAGATTGGTTCCATCCGGTTTCATGATCTCGATCATCTCTCCTACTGTAAACTTGTTTCTCTGTGTAATCTGCACATAGCCTCTCTCATCTACAGCTTCTGCAAATCCCAGATATGTATACCCCTTCTCATAGGTATTATTGTCATAGATCTGTGCTTCCTCGCTTGGTTTGCCATAAAAGAAGCCAGTTGTAAATTTACGGTAAGTGCAGCCTGCGATCTGCTCCTGATACCAGGACATGTTTGCCTGATATTTGGCCGGATCTTCCAGATAATCATCAATAGCCTTGCGGTAAGTACGTGCGACAGTTGCTACATAAAGAGCTGTCTTCATACGACCCTCGATCTTCAAACTGTCGATTCCGCTTGTGAGAATGTCATCCATGTGCTCGATCATGCAAAGATCCTTGGAATTGAAAATGTAAGTACCACGCTCATTCTCATAAACCGGCATATACTCTCCGGGTCTCGACTCTTCCACAATGGAATATTTCCAACGGCACGGATGTGTGCAGGATCCCTGATTGGCATCTCTCCCAACCAGGAAATTGCTGAGAAGACAGCGTCCGGAATAGGAAATACACATCGCTCCGTGAATGAAAGTCTCAATCTCCATATCATCTGGAATATTGGCACGGATCTGGCGAATCTCTTCTAAAGAAAGCTCACGGGCAGTTACCACACGCTTCGCTCCAAGCTTGTACCAAAAGCGATAGGTTTCGTAATTAGTGTTATTTGCCTGGGTACTGATATGACGCTCAATCTCCGGACAGATTTCCTTGGCATAGGTAAAAATACCAGGATCAGCGATGATCAAGGCGTCCGGTTTTAATTCCTTAAGCTCTTTCAAGTACTCTCTTACACCAGCCAGATCATAGTTATGCGCAAGAATATTCACTGTCACATAGACTTTTACACCATGCTCATGGGCAAATGCAATTCCCTGCGCCATCTCTTCTTTTGAAAAATTGCGGGCCTTGGCACGAAGCCCAAAAGCCTCTCCTCCGATATAAATAGCGTCTGCTCCGAAAACCGTGGCAATCTTCAGAACCTCAAGACTGCTTGCCGGAACTAATAATTCTGGTTTACGCATATGACTCCTCTTTCTTTACACTGATGGAGGCTCCGTCTCCTAACGGAAGGATGGAGGTCTCCAGCAGCGGATTGTGCTTCAGTTCATAGAGATACTGACGCATACGCTTATAAATGGTACGATTGCGTCTCTCTACAAGATAATGGGATTCGATAATGTCCCCTTCTTGAAGAACATTATCAGAAACAAGAACGCTGCCCTTATGCATTAATTGAAGCACATCCGGCAGCCAGTTCATATACTGCCCCTTGGCAGCATCCATAAAAATAAGATCATAAGTTCCAGTAAGTTCTTTCAGGATCTCTCCTGCATCCCCGGTAAGGAACTCTATCTGGGATTCCCGTCCTGCCTTCCTGAAATTCTCTCTGGCAATAGGGATCCTTTTTTCATAATTCTCAATTGTTGTTATTTTCAGATTCTCAGGTCCATATTCGCACATCAGCAGAGTGGAAAAACCTACTGCAGTTCCGACCTCCAGTATTTTCATCGGCCGGGTTGCTGCAAGAAACATTTTCAGAAAGCTCTGCATTTCCTTGCGGATAATGGGAACCCTTCCTGCAAGTGCTTCTTTTTCCAGTTCTTCCAGAAAAGGAGTATTCCCCATATCAAGAGAATTGATGTAAGTGCGCATTCTCTCCTCTACGATCACTGTCCGGACTCTCCTTCCCCTGCAGTTCCATCAGCTGCCTGAGTATCTGCTGTACCATCTGCACTCTGGGTATCAGCTGTATCAGTTCCTGCATCTGTAGTCTGAGTATCTGTCTGGGCCGCTGTATCAGCTGCTGTGGCACTATCCTGCGTAACACCAGTCTGCTCCTCATCACCAGCAAGAATACCCATAATACGTGTAGGAGTGTAAGCTGTACTTAACAGATAAGTTCCAGCCTGCATCTGTCCCTTATATGTAGAAAGTTTCTCCTGTGCAAAGAACACCAGACTGTCGTCGATCAGTCCCTTGCTTTTCAGGATCTTGGCTACATCATACGTGGATGAGCCTTCCGGAATCACAACTGTCACTTCCTGACCTGCTCCCGGGCTGACTGCCTGCTGGTTAAAAACATTGTAGCCAAACTGATAGGCCGACTTGCCAATCCAGAAAATCAGCACTGCAACACAGACGTAAAAAGCAGTACGGAAAATTCCACCAGCTACAAAAAGCCCTGCTTTTCCCACCTGATCTCTTGTATTACCCATGTTTCCTCCTTATAACTCAGGAATGTCCAGATCGATCCCCTCAGTGAGTGTCCTGCATATCTTCTGCATAAGTTTGCAAAGAGCAAGCTCCGCATCAAGAAATGCGTTTACAAGGGGATCTCTGCGCAGCTCCCTGGATTCTCTGTTGAGCTGCTCCGTTCCCCGGAACAGCTCATCTCTGTTTGCTTCATTCTGTAGTCTGAAATTGTTTCCTCTGAATGCATTCACACGGTCCATAAGCTCCGGGTTCTCCTTCAGAAGATCTCTGTATTTCTCAAATTCCTGATATTCTTCACTGTTCTGTACAGCTGCAAGAAGTGCATCTATACAGTCTTTTATCTCGTTCATCGCGCCTCTGCTTATGCCTCCATAATGATTGGAAGGATCATCGGACTTCTCTTGGTACGTTTCCATACGTAGTCGCTGAGTGCATCCTTCACTGCTGCCTTAATCTTACTCCAGTCTGTGATACCTTTATCCAGACATCCGTCAAGAGCCAGCTCCACCACTTCTCTTGCATGATCCATAAGGTCTTCTGACTCTCTTACATACACAAAACCTCTGGAAACAATATCCGGTCCTGCCAGTACCACATTGCTGTGTCTCTCTAATGTCATGACAACAATCATAATACCATCTTCGGAAAGATGCTGTCTGTCGCGAAGTACAATATTACCAACATCTCCGACTCCAAGACCGTCTACAAGAATTGCACCTGTGTGTACGGAACCAGTAACAGCCGCACTATTCTCATCAATCTCCAGAACATTTCCGGATTTCAGAATAAAAATATTGTCCTTGGAATATCCAAGTTCCTCTGCAACAAGCTTCTGGGCAGTCAGATGACGATATTCACCATGTACCGGAATTGCATATTTCGGCTTCACAAGGGAGTAGATCAGCTTAATCTCCTCCTGGCAGGCATGTCCGGATACATGTGCATCCTGGAAAATAACCTTTGCACCTTTCATGGAAAGCTCGTTGATAACCTTGGATACTGCCTTCTCATTACCTGGAATCGGATGAGAGCTGAAAATAATTGCATCATTAGGTTTAATGGTAATCTTCTTGTGGATATTAGCAGCCATACGGGAAAGAGCAGCCATGGACTCGCCCTGACTTCCTGTAGTGATCAGAACAAGCTGCTCATCCGGATAGTTCTTTACCTGGTCGATCTCGATCAGAGTCTGGTCAGGAACACGCAGATAGCCAAGTTCTGCGGCAGTGGTAATAACATTTACCATACTGCGGCCTTCTACTGCCACTTTACGTCCAAAGCGGTATGCGGTGTTGATGATCTGCTGTACACGGTCTACATTGGAAGCAAACGTTGCGATAATGATTCTTGCAGTCTTATATTCATTAAAAAGATTGTCAAAAACATGACCAACTGTGCGCTCAGACATGGTAAAGCCCGGACGTTCCGCATTTGTAGAATCACACATAAGGGCAAGAACGCCTTTTCGTCCGATTTCCGCAAATCTCTGCAGATCAATGGCATCTCCAAATACAGGGGTATAGTCCACCTTGAAGTCACCTGTGTGTACCACGATTCCCACAGGAGAATAAATAGCCAGTGCAGATGCATCCTGGATACTATGGTTCGTCTTAATAAATTCAATAGCAAAATCACCAAGATTGATCACCTGACCGTGTTTTACTTCTTTTAACTTGGTAGTCTTAGTCAGATTATGCTCTTTCAGCTTGTTGCTGATCAGCGCAAGAGTCAGTTTGGTGGAGTAGATCGGTGCATTTACTTCCTTCAGTACATATGGAAGCGCACCAATATGATCCTCATGACCATGGGTGATCACAAATCCTTTCACCTTGGAAATATTCTCTTTCAGGTAGGTAATATCCGGAATTACAAGATCGATTCCCGGCATATCATCTTCTGGAAAAGCAAGTCCGCAGTCTACTACCACTATACTGTCTTCATACTCAAAAGCTGTAATATTCATTCCAATCTGCTCCAGACCACCAAGTGGAATGATTTTCAGCTTGGATCCACTGTTATTTTTGCGTGGTCGCTTTAAGGCAGGCTTGCCCTGACCGCGGAACTGAGGTTTATAATTTCCCTTGGTCTGCTTATCCTGTCCTTGCTTCTGACCATCTTTTCCGTCCTTTTTCGGCTGTGCCTTATATCTGTAATTTTTATGTCTGAAATTTGGTTTTCTTGTTCCGTTTCCGGCTGCCGGAGTCCTTTGCCCGTTGTTGTTCATTTCATTTTCCGTCTTCAATCAATCTATCCTCCATTTTGCGCACTTTATCCTCCAAACTCACGCTACCAGGATAAAGCGACTTTATTTTGTTTCGGCTGGTAACTGTTCAGTAACTTCACAGTTACACGCTTCACGATGCACAAAATAACATGCAAAGCATGATTTCGCATCACTGTTCACGATCTGCCCAGCAAATTATTACATTTCAAGATCTACGTCGTCCAACATCTGTTCAAATACTTTGGAAATTGCCACCAGTTCTTCATCATCTTCTACCATCTCATAGCTGGCTTCTTCGCTTCCCTCTTCTGAAATATCTTTCATAATATAGGCATTTGCCTCATCGTCCTGTGAATCGGAAACCAGAAGATAAGTGATTCCTGCAACTGTAGTCTGTTCTTCCACAAAAAATTCTATAATCCCATCCTCAGATTGAAATTTAATTTTCTCCATTATTTTCGTCCTTATTCATATTCATTCGGTCTAAGTATCCCTGTAAGATCAAAACCGCAGCCATCTGATCGAGAAACTGCTTCCTGTTCTCACGTCTGACACCGGTCTCCATCAAAGTACGCTCCGCTTCTGCCGTAGTCAGTCGTTCATCCCACATCACAACAGGCAGGCCAGTCCTCTTCTCCAGCTTTTCTTTAAACTCAAGAGATTTCACCGCCCGCTCGCCTACAGTATTATTCATGTTCTTCGGATATCCAAGTACAATACGCTCTACCTGATACTCCGAAATCAGTTCTTCAATCCGTGCCATCGTCTGGCGAAGCTTATTCTCCTGCTTGCGCCAGACAGTCTCCACACCTTGTGCGGTAAGTCCCAGTGGATCACTGACGGCAACGCCCACCGTCTTGGAACCGTAGTCTAATCCCATTAATCTCATAATCAGTATTCCCAGGATCTGTTCTTAATATACTCGGTCAGCAATTCCTCAACAAGTTCGTCACGCTCAACCTTCATGATCATGCTTCTGGCACCCTTATGGCTGGTGATATAAGTCGGATCACCGGACATAATATAACCTACGATCTGATTCACAGGATTATAGCCTTTTTCTTCCATTGCGTTGTAAACCAGGTCCAGGATTTCTTTTACTTCAAG
>OKSH01002089.1_pt1 | contig 15924 bp, 10 predicted proteins | sample 1601231 | NCBI WGS metagenome assembly OKSH01 (sample SAMEA3541596, study PRJEB24748) | human gut metagenome | biome: human gut; feature: human-associated habitat; material: faeces | place: China | collected 2012 | reverse complement strand
GGCACCGTCATGCTGCATTTCGACATCACGCCGCTTTACGGCGGCTTTCGGCTCTACATGGGCGGCGAGCGCAACGGCACGGCCGCCTATGCCAAAGGCGCGGCCTATCCTTCGTCCGACCACTACGGCCGGGTCTACATGATGCGCGGAGGACAACCCGAACACGTCGTCGTCATGTTCTACAACATTGCCCCGGGTATCGACACGCTCGATCGCGTGGACATCAGCATGGGCCTTGCCCTGAATACGCTGAACATCATCACGATGCGTAACGTACCGATTTTCTGGACTTACACAGACAAGGCCATCAGGAACTTTGTCCGCGAAAAATCGGCGAAAGGAAACGCTAACCAAAACCAAAATACAAACTTAAAGTAAAAATGACTACCCAGATCAAATTTACGACCGCCGAAGAGGCCGTCAAGGTTATCAAATCGGGCGACCACATCCACCTGAGCTCCGTGGCTTCGGCCCCCCAATGCCTGATCAACGCCATGTGCGCACGCGGCGAGGCCGGCGAACTGAAGGATGTCCACATCCACCACCTGCACACCGAAGGCCCGGCACCCTATGCCGACGAGAAGTTCGAAGGCGTATTCCAGCTCGATTCGTTCTTCGTGGGCGGCAACGTCCGCAAAGTCACCCAGAGCGGCTATGCCGACTATATTCCGATTTTCCTGAGCGAGACGCAGCGCCTCTACCGCTGCGGCGCAGTACCCTGCAATGTGGCGATGATCCAGGTGTCGACGCCCGACAAGCACGGCTTCGTATCGCTCGGCACGTCGGTCGACGCAACGCTGGCCGCCGTGGAGACCGCCGAGCACGTGATCGCCGTCGTAAACAAATATGTCCCCCGCGCATTCGGGCAGGCCATGATCCACTCCTCGAAGATCGACATCTTCGTACAGGATGACAAACCGCTGATGGAGGCGCACTTCACGCAGCCGAACGCCACCGAAGAAGCCATCGGCAAACACTGCGCCGCCCTGATCGAGGACGGTGCGACACTCCAGATGGGCATCGGCGCCATCCCGAACGCCGTACTGGCGCAGCTGGGCAACCACAAGAACCTGGGTATCCACACCGAAATGTTCGCCGACGGCGTACTCCCGCTCGTGGAGAGCGGCGTCATCAACGGCGAAGCCAAGAACATCGACAAGGGCAAGATGGTCTCGACGTTCCTGATGGGTTCGCAGCGCGTCTACGACTTCATCGACGACAACCCTGCCGTGCTGATGATGGACGTGGGCTACACGAACGACCCCTATATCATTTCGAAGAACGACCGCGTGACGGCCATCAATTCGGCGCTGCAGGTCGACATTACCGGCCAGGTATGCGCGGACTCGCTGGGCACGAAGTTCTATTCGGGTGTCGGCGGACAGATCGACTTCGTATACGGCGCATCGCTGTCGAAGGGCGGCAAGGCCATCATTGCCATGCCTTCGGTGACCAACAAAGGCATCTCGAAGATCGCCCCCGTACTGTCGCCAGGCGCAGGCGTCGTCACGACCCGCAACCACATCCACTGGTTCGTAACCGAGCACGGGGCCGTAGACCTCTACGGCAAGACGCTGCAGGAGCGCGCACGCCTGATCATCTCCGTAGCCGACCCGTCGGCCCAGGAGGAACTCGACCGTGCCGCCTTCGAGCGTTTCGGCCAGCACCACCACTATGTGAAGGGTTACATGAAAAAATAATTTTTTCACATACGAAAGGCGCCCGCTGCAATAGCGGGCGCTTTAGCCTAAATTGGTAGTATTTTTATCTAATCACGAATCATATTCTGTAATTTTTCCGGGGAAAATAATGTTTCCCCGGTTTTTTATTTTCGCGATTTCCGACTCTAATGGTTCCTTCTTCATGTTTAAATTTAGCATACAAACCCATAAAAATTCTTAATGTTATGTATGACTTTATCAAGCAACACGAAAGAGAGGTGGGCAGAAAGATGCCAGGCGTTCTGGTTTTGTGCGTTACTACCGTTCCGGTTTGACAAATTTGGCTCCACCCCATTACTTGCGGAATCGAACCGATACGGCTCCTTATTTGGAATCGTTTTATTACGAACGCGATCCGCCCTTTTCGATTACCTGCGATTATAAAATGATATCGCTCATTATTGAAAACTCCCTGAAGTTCGCAGATCGTATTGGCGCTCCTTGCTTGATTTTCAGATCGGATCCGATTACATTTTCTGATTTATGGCAACGGCTTCGTTCTTTACCATGTTCTTAGCCCGGAAATAGCTGCGGTAATTACTAAATCCCGCATGGAGCACAATCTCCAACACAGGTATTTTTTGCTTTCTCTGCACAGCATCCGCATGTAGCCGCTCCACCTCCTTCAGCCGATAACTATTGATGAAACGGTTGAAATTCACGCCATATTCCCGGTTGATGAAAGCCGATATATAAGTCCTGTTGGAAACGAGATCCCGGGCCATATCGGTTATTTTGAATTCCGGATTCAGATAAGGTTTCCGATCCTCCAAATACTTCTCGACCTGCTGCCGCCCCAGTTGCGGATAATTTCCCGACGCGGTCATTTCCTTCTCTTTGACGGTAACAGGTTCGAAAATCACGTAATTCTCCGAAAGAATACTCAGGCACAGCACAATATGGGTGAATACCGCCGGCAACGTCGTGAATGCCCAGGCAAACCCCAACCCGCCGAACAGCCCGACACCCAATATCAGCCCGGCTATCGGCAGGGTTTGCAGCACGACCCTGAAGAGGATGATAAAGGAGAGCCAATCCAGCGACATGCGGTAGATGTCGGCGGAATAGTCGATTATCTTGCGTTTATACGACTTTATGCGGAGCAGGCTCAGCCAGGAATATAAAATACACAGCAAAATGCAAACGATAAACGTGATGTCGATGATTGCTGATGTAAGGTTTACCTCGTTATCATAAATAGCTGCCCATCGCTGCCGGAGCGGGACTGCCAACGCAATCGCGCAGATAATTAGGGTCAAACACGCCGGAAGGATGAAATGACAGGCCGGAAAAAGTTTCCGCTCGCCCGTATCCGTAATAATATGCGTGATCCGGTAAAGGAATACGGGGATGAAAGCGAATGAGGAAAAGAAAACGGGCAGGTATGCTATGAACGTGTCGCGGGCGATGGAATGCATGACCAGCCCGCTCCAAAACAGTATCATCAGACAGTATACAGCGATCATGTTGTAATGGATCTTCCGGTCGACCGTATTGGAAGAGCGGGTCGTATCGAGCGAAATCAGAATCAGGCTGACCGCAGCACTTACCACCGGCATTGAGAAAACGATTGCACGTCCGATATCTTGATTCATCCTTCCTTATTCTTTATTTGCGGTTTCTCGTCGGGCTGTTTCTTGGCAGCCTTTTCCAATCGGATCGCACGCTGGAAATGCCTGGAGTCTTTGAATCCCGCCATAACCATTACCTGATACGGATTTTTACGTTCGTTCGAAGGATGTGCCATTAGAATCTGGTACTCCTCGATCCGCCACAGGTTCAGGTAGCAGTTGAAATTCTTGCCGTAAGTCTGATTGATAAAATTAGACATGACGGTACGGTTCACCCCCATCGCCTCAGCCATGTCAGTCAGTTTGAAATCGGGATCGAGGTACGGCTTTTTTTGGGACATATAGTTTTCTAAAGCCTTACTGGTCAGCCGTCCGCGCGTGTTGTCCGGCACAAGGCGCTGTTTGTCGCCCACCCCGTTGCTCTCGCTCTTTTTCCCGGCGGACGGAAACAAATCGGCGGTTTTGTAAGAGAGATACTGCCTGCGGATAACATGGTACGTGAGCAGGATTTCCTGGGCTATGATACATAATGCGTTCAGGCGTACGAGCCAGCGGTCGGAACACACTACCGAAGGCAAAAAAGCGATCAGCCAGATGGCGATGAAAAGCACGAAGAGCACGACGAGCCAACGCGACGATCTTATACTGAAAGATTTTCGATCCGTGTCTACCTTCTGCACGACCGCCTGCTTATAATACCGCGACAACAACCGGCAAGTCGGAACGACATAGGCTATCGCCGTGACGAACCGCAACAAAAAGCCGGAGATGAACAGATCCGCATAACGCTCAAACGGCGATAATCCGGCGATTCCTTCTCCATGCGGCAATATCCAGGCCGCCGCCGTCAGGATAACCGCCAACGCGGGCACCGGCCAAAGGTAATTCAGGACGGGAAAGTTTCTTTTATTCCCCAAATAGGTCAGGTAATAAACGATGTTGTAGAACAATACGGGAATATAGATATACGACAGGGCAAAAGGAATATCGACCGGAAGGAATACCGGGTCGTCAGAGAGCACATGCCAGAGTACGGACGCCCACCACACGGCGAGCAGAATACAGTAGATGCTCACGACCCGCCTCAATTTTCGTTCGGCAGGATTGCGATAATTCCAGATCAGCAATAAGGCAAAGACCGAACATATGACCGAACAGCAGATCGGCAAAATATAGACCATCAGGCTGCCGTATGTGACAAATGTTCCCATGATTCAAATTATTCCCCTCGAACGTGTGTTCCCGCCGGCTGTTTCCTGCACACTGGAACCGTCCGGGATGTCACCGGCCGCATACTTCCGGGAATACGACGTGTAAATACACCACAGCACGCTGGCTTTATTTACATTACGTCCGTTGACGACGAGACTCCGTGCGCCCCGGGAAAAGTCCGTTTTTGATGATTTGACATATCCTTTACAAAATTGCGGTTTGCGTATATAAGGTCATTACGATTTTGCCGATATGATTTATACGTTTTGGCATTATGCGATAGCAAATATATCATTTCTTTGTGCAGAACAAAAAAATCCCACGGCTATTTTACAAAAAAGTTTTTCAGTCACTCCACCCGCTCTACCTATTATAATGAAAAGAACAGAATTCATTCTTCCGTCATAACTGCGGCAGCCTCTTCCGAGGCCGTTCCGCCGACCATCCCCCAGAACTATTTGACGGAATTTATCAAGCCGAGAAAGCAAGGACACCGCAACTGTCCTTTCGGATGTCTGTACTCGGACAGACTGTAAAATCTGTAACGCAATAATTTAAAGTATGAATAATGGAATTATAAAACGAATGTTCGTCCTGCTGGCAATCGCCGTCACCGGTATTACGCAGGATATCGAAGCCCAGCGAGTGGCTGCCAAGAGCAATATCCTGGCAGACGCTTTCCTGAATCCGAATTTGGGAATAGAGGTCGGGCTCGCTCCCAAATGGACGTTGGACATAACGGGGCAATTCAACGCATGGACGCTCTCGCACGACCGACGCTGGAAACACTGGGTCTTTCAACCTGAAGCCAGGTACTGGTTCTGCGACCGGTTCTCGGGGCACTTCGTGGGTGCCCACATGCATGGCGGACAGTATAATATCGGAGGTTTCGACGGACAAATCAACTTCTTCGGTTCGGATGCCCGCAAACTGAAGGATAGCCGTTATCAAGGCTGGTTCGTAGGCGCTGGTATCGCTTATGGTTATGCGTGGATACTGGGGCGACATTGGAACCTCGAGGCAGAAATAGGCTTCGGCTATTCCTATACACGCTATGACCGCTTCCGGTGTACCGGCTGCGGCAGGAAGGTGGAAACGGACAAGCCGCACCACTACGTGGGCCCGACGAAGGCGGCAATCAACCTTGTTTATGTATTTTAATCGCGTACGAGATGAAAAAGAGATTGTATATCCTTTCAGCCCTTTTGGGCATGGTTACGGCAGCGGAAGCGCAGACCGCAGTCGACATGCGGAAACAGGACATCGTGGACGGCGTTTCCATAGAAAATCTCAGGATGGAACGCAACGGCGCGTACATCGCCATAGATATGCTTTGGGATTTGTCTGGGCTCGACGTGGACAATAATCGCGCGGTGCTGCTCACACCATGGCTGGTCAACGGCAGCGATTCGCTCAGCCTGCAATCGATAGGAGTTTACGGCAGACGGCGCTACTACTTCTATGTACGCAAGGGCGAGAGCATGCTGTCGGGCAGGGATGAAAAGAGCTACAAGGCTGCGGAGAAGCCTGACGACATCGAATATCACTGCATGGTGCCATACGCCGAATGGATGAACGGCTCCGTGCTGTCACTTCACCGCAGCGACTACGGATGCTGCAACACGCTGCTGGCAAAGCAGACCGGGATGCTCGGACGACATTCCGAGGCGTTTTTCCCCGAACTGGTATATGTACGTCCGCAAGGGCTGGTCGAAAAGCGGGATTCACTCGAAGGTTCGGCGTTCATCGACTTTCCGGTCGACCAGACAGCGATTTTTCCGGGCTATCGGCACAACACCGCCGAACTGGGGAAAATACAGTCATCGATCGACTCCGTGCAGAACGACATGGATATAACCATCACCTCGGTATGGCTGAAAGGTTATGCTTCGCCCGAAAGTCCGTATGCGCATAACAAGGAATTGGCTATCGGGCGTACCGCCGCATTGAAGAAACACATACAGCAACTCTACCAGTTTGAAGGCGATATGATAACGACCGGCTACGAAGCGGAGGATTGGGCTGGATTGCGCCGCTACGTGGAACGGTCGAACCTTGAACATCGCACGAAGATCATCGCTTTGATAGACGCCAATTTGGAACCGGATGCCAAAGAGTGGAAAATAAAAAGCACCTATCCGGAGGAATACCGCTTCCTGTTACAGAACTGTTATCCGGCGCTGCGCCGCACCGACTACCGCATCGCTTACACCATCCGCAGTTACAGCGACGTGGAGGAGATAAAACGAATTATGCACGAGCGACCGCAGAAACTGAGCCTGAACGAGTTCTACCTCGTCGCACGAGAGTATGAACCGGGCACGGACGAGTTCACCGAAGTGTTCGAGACAGCGGTGCGCATGTTCCCGGATGACACCGTTGCCAACCTCAACGCCGCCAACGCCGCAATGCGCCGCGGCGACCTCACAAGTGCGAAGCGTTACCTTGCCAAAGCGGACGATTCGCCCGAGGCGGTTTATGCCCGCGGTGCATTGGCCATCCTGCAAAAGGATTACGACAGCGCCCGACGCTACCTGAGTGAGGCGAAAACGCTCGGATCGGAGCAGGCAGGCATCACGCTCGAACAGCTTGAAAAAGGGAGACATTAACAAGAAAATATACCATTAACAAAATCAAATCCACACATTTATGAAGATGAAAAAATTATTTTTAGGGTTGTTCGCATGTAGCGCATTGTGTGCATGTTCGAACGATGAATCGGGAATCATTCCGGATGATACCCCGAAGATTTTCACTGTAGACGAGGCATACCTCAATGTCCGGCTCGCCGATGCAGGCTCCCTTACGAGGGCGCAGGAAGGCGAATTTGAATACGGAACGAACGAACAGTCCGTCAAAAACGCCTATTTTTACTTTTACGATGCAGACGGCGTATTCGTTACACAAGGTGATGTCTGGACGGGTGGCAACGCCTCGACGACAAACCCTGCCGGCAACATTGAATTTACGAGCAACAACGTCGTCGTACTGAAAGAACTGGGCAGGAAGAACTATCCCAGGTACATGGTAGCGGTGCTCAACAAACCGACGGGCTTCCTGCATGGAAACACGCTCGGGGAAATGCAAACGGTGCTTGCGGACGCGAATGCGGAAGGTATTTATTACCCGTCAACAACCGATAATGTCACGACCGGTTACTTTACCATGAGCACGACGAGCTATACCGCAGCCAATCGGGCTGCGTATTTCGTAACGGAAGTCAAAGAGGATAATTTCTCTCTTGAACCGATGACGGATGTCAACGCCATTGCCAATACCGTGACCGTATATGTGGAGCGTCTGGCAGCCAAAGTAACCCTGAGCGTATCCGATCAACTCGTAAGGGATGCCAACGGACGTTATCCGATAAAGGTCACCGTGGCAGGCGAAAACAACTCGGCCGTAAGTGGTGACATCGCTTCGGAAGATCTTTATGTGGAACTGCTCGGATGGAAACTCAATGCCACAGCGAAGAGGTCGTACATGGTCAAGAACATAGATGCGACCTGGACGAACGATGAGCTGGGCTTTACCTGGAACAGACCGATCAACTACCGCAGCCATTGGGGCCAGTCGTTCAACTACGGTTTTTCCGGCTATCCCGAAAATGCCGCGGGGGTTCCCGCCAATTCCGAATACCTGAACTATGTCGATTTGGAAAACGGCCTAACCGCATTGGGAACTCCGGCCTATTGCGCCGAGAACACCAACTCCAGTACGGTCGTTTCCGCCAACTTTCCATCTGCCGTTACAAGCATCCTGCTGAAAGCCAGGGTTTACGATGCGAGCGGCAATGCACTCAACCTCGTGCGTTACAATGGCATGCTGTTCAAACAAGACTCCTTTCTCGAATATGTGCTCAGCGTACTGAAAGCGAGAAACCAACACACCGTGTGGTATGAGAACGGCAAAGACGATCAAGGCAACACAAAATACACCCAGATCGGCAAAGAGTATGTGAAGCTGGAGAATATGGGCGACGGAGAAGTGAAAGTGGTATTTGTCAATGAGAATGAAACCCCGTTGTACGCAGAGGACGGCTCTGACTGCTCGGATCAGATCATTACCGCCCTCAACGACGATTTGGCCGCAGCATCCGCAGGCGCTACCGCTTACGACGGCGGATTGATGTACTACAACATTCCGATCGAACACCTCAATAATGCCGGTGTCGCAGAAAACGAAACTATTCCGGAAGCTAAATACGGCGTAGTACGCAATCACCACTACGTAGTCACCATTGACAAATTGGAAAAAATAGGCAAAGGAATCTTTGTCGGGAACGAAAAGATCGTTCCCGGCTATCCGGACGACGACACGTATTACGTTGGCGCGAAAATCAACATCCTCTCGTGGAAGATTGTCAGCCAAAACGTAGAACTTTAAATCATTGCATGAACAACCATTCCATGAGGACGAAGCCCCTCATGGAATGGCTAAAAAACGCTTCCGCACCGGCGCAAAGAGAGGACGGAATCGGAAAAGGCGCATTTGCCAATTTCCTCTGAAAATGAAAATTCCCTGCGGCATTTTCCGCAGCATACAATACAACATAACAACATAAGCCAAATGGATATACGGTCTTACATAAGAACTTCAAGCGGCAAAATGCTGGCGGCCCTCGCTTGCGCACCGATGCTATATGCCTGCGACGGCTTAATCTATGACGACGAGGGCGACTGCACGGTGAATTACCGTGTGAAGTTCCGTTACGATTACAACATGAAGTTTGCCGACGCCTTTGCCCGCGAGGTGAACACCGTGACGCTTTACCTGCTCGATGCCGAGGGCCGGGTGGTCTGGCAGCGCACCGAGCAGGGAGAAGCCCTTTCGGCCGACGGCTACGCCATGACCGTAAACGTAGAGCCGGGCGAATACGGCCTGCTCGTCTGGTGCGGCACTACCGACAAAGGTTCTTTCTCGATACCCGAAACAACCGTCGGCAACGAACTGACCTGTACGCTCGGCAGGGAGCACGACGCCGGAAACGAGGCATTTGTCGCCGAAGACCTCGACCGCCTGTTCCACGGATGGCTGCCGGAACAGACCTTCGGTGAGACCGAGGGTACGTACACTTATACCGTCCCGCTGGTGAAAAACACCAACAACGTGCGGGTGGTGTTGCAGCACCTTTCGGGGGAAGCCATGGACAAGGACAGGTTTGTATTCACCATCACCGACACCAACGGAAGCATGGACTGGGACAACTCGCTGCGGCCCGACGAGCCGGTGACTTTCTACGCATGGCATACCGACGCCGGGGAAGCGGGCCTGGCCTCCCTGCCCGACGGGAACGCCCACGGCCCGAACGCCGTTTTCAGCGCGGCCATCGCCGAGCTGACCGTGCCGCGCCTCGTGAAAGAACAGGATCCTCGACTTACCGTGACCGACAGGGAGAAGGAGAGGACGGTTTTCTCCATTCCCCTTATCGACTACGCCTTGCTTGTGAAAGGTTTCTACAACCGGAACATGGACGATCAGGAATATCTCGACAGGCAGGACGTGTACGACATGGTCTTCTTCCTCGATGAAGGCGACCGTTGGCTCGACACCTACATTTATATCAACTCCTGGAAAGTGGTGCTGCAAAACAGCGATTTGTAATAGGAGAAAAGCAAATGAAGAATATGGCAAGACATATCGTCACGGGGACTCTGACGCTCCTTGTGTTGTGGGCTGCCTCGTGCAGCCATGACACGGAGGTCTTCGGCACATCCGATAAAGAACCGATTCTCAGCATCGGTCTCAGATTACCCGCAAGAAGCCCGGAGCCCGGTGAAGGCTATGAAGCTGGTGAAACGTATGAAAACTACATAGACATAGAGAACAACAACTACCGGATTTATTTTTTCACCTCCGACAATAAGCTCATCGCCCGTTTTGAGCCGGACGGTTTCGTGGAGACCCAAGGAAGCGATTACAGGGATTACAGTATGCTTGGCAAGGCCCCTACCGCTTTGGCCGATCACCAGAGTTTCAAGATGGTCGTGCTTGCCAACTGGCCGCAATACGGCGACGATACGATGAAGGCAGGAGAAACGCTGCTTGCGGATATCTGCAATGCCGCATGGGGGCGGTTCGATAGTTTTTCTGCGTTCGAGTTGGGGCCGGAACGGCTGATTCCTTTCTATGGGGTTCGCGAATACGACAATATAGCGTTCAAGTCCGGAGAGGCTGCATTGTTGCCCGAGCCTGTCACCCTGCTCCGTGCCGTGGCAAAGGCGGAAGTAATACTCAAGACGGACGACCATTTCGACCTGTCGTTCAGCGAAGTGAAGATTCGCCGCTATAATAACAAGGGGTATTGTGCCCCGAAAGACGTTTTCTCACAGGACGACTACGACCACGGCGGTGAGTGGAACAGCGATTATGTCAGCGGCCTGCACCTCGTGGATAATAGCAACGATGCGGAAGAGAAAATACAAAACTTCCGCTTCGCATACCAGTGGATTGGTGCTGACGGGAATAAATATGAAAAATGGATTGCCTATCTGCCCGAATACCGGAACATCGATGCAGGCGACAAGTACTCGTGCATTGAAGTCAGGCTCGATATCCAGGCCGGAAAGGACGAATATCATAAAGTCTATTTCGCAAATTACGACGAGAACGGAAAGACTGATAATAACGACGATGCCAAGCGTTTCGACATCTCGCGCAACAATCTCTACCGTTTCACCGTCACTGTCCGTGACAACCGGCTCACGGTGAACGTGCAGGAATGGCAATATGCTTATGACAACGAATATACTTTTGACTGATATGAAACATTACTTCTTATTCATACTTTTATCGGCAGCCATCGCAACGGGCGGTTGCACAGAAGAACTGCAACCGCAGACATGCGGAACAAACGGAACAGTTCCCGATGAGAGCGAACTGACGGAAGCCGTATTGAATTTATCCGTCAACGCATTTGTCGTTGAAGCACAGGCAGAAACAAGGGCGTCCATACCGAGCGGCACACCCGAAAAGGAGACTCCGGAGGAAAAAGAGATCCACAACATCTGGGTGTTCCAGTACGATGCGGCAACGAAAGAACTGCTAATAAAGCCGCGTTACTATACCATTACCGACCAGGCAATGCTGCAAGACCTGCCCGTATATCTGAAAGCCGGAGTTCCGTCCGTCGTATATGTCGTAACCAACACGGGCTATGACAACTGGGCCAACGACGGCACGGATGCTTCTTGGCAAAAATTCAAGCAGCTGGAGCAACTGAAAAAGCAAACCCTGCCCACAGCTTTCCCGTTACGGTCGATAGACAAGGTGTCGATACCAATGGCCGGAGCCAGCGAAGAGGTGGAGGTGACGACAGGTATTACGGTCACAGTACCCGTTACGCGTATGTATGCCAAACTCAAAGTAAAGGTAGAGATGCGAAAGGCGGAGATGGAACTGAATAACGTCAACGTAAGGCAAATCCCGAATATTTGCCGGGTAGAGACATTGGCTGGCGATGGAAAGGGAGAACCGATGGAGCCGGTTCCGTTTCCCGATGAAACGACATTCAGTTCCATAGCCTTTGCCGCCTCGGATTTGGAAAAGAATGAAGATAAAGAATGGGCCGTCTTCTATGTCCCCGAAAACCTGCAAGGAGAAACGCAAACCCAGGGCGGCAACAAGTCCGATGCAGCTCCCTCCAATGCGCTTGTGGTGGATATAACCACCGAAATCGGTGGTGAAAGATATCTCTATGCGGCTTATCCCGGAGGAAACTCGCTCAACAATTTCAATATCCAGCGCAATCAAGTTTACCGCATAACGGTGACTATCACAGGGGAGAAAAACCAAAACAATCCGTCGGCCAACTGTTTTGTCGTAAAACCCGACGGTTTTCTCTCTTTTGAGCCCTATTACCGTGTAGAGACGGGGGGCGGATACAATTTTGCAGACTATTTAAGTCCTCATGACGAGAATCTGAAAATAGCCCGCGTCGGCATTATCTGGCAAACCAAAGACTGCATCGGCGATAATACGAACGGAACGCAGGTACAACTCGGCGAGAACACGGGCGACATCCATCAGAAAATCTATGTCAGAACGCAAAAGAAAGGCAATGCCCTGATCGGAGCCTACAACAGCGAGGGTGACATCATATGGTCCTGGCACATCTGGGTTACGGATGATGAGCCGGACAATCTCGGCAGAGCCGTTACTTATTACACATACGACTGGGATCAGAACGGGATATATCCCGAAAAACCACGCATTCAGGGTTATGCCGTCATGTCATGTAACCTCGGGGCATTGGCGGAGAATCAGGAAGGTACGGGAAACGGCCTTCACCGGTATCCGGATCCGATGACGCAGGCTTTCGGCATGTTGTATCAATGGGGACGAAAGGATCCGTTCCCGCCTTTACGCCATATCGCAAGCGAGTATCAGGATTATAACGACGAGCATACGGATCTGCATTATGACAACTCCAATCAGGTTGAAGTGCATAAGACATCCGCTGCCGATGAAACCAAGCTGTTCCATTCGGTGATCGGAAGCACCCTTACCGGAGCCGTCAGACACGCCATCGCCAATCCCACCGTTTTTATCAGCGGTACGAACGCTGTTAAACAAAATGAAGCTTACGTACAAGCAAAGAACAACTACTTCAATAATGGCGACTGGTGTCCGACCGGAGAAAGCGACAACAAACTTTGGGGCGGACTGGAACCGGCCGCCGACGGCATGAAATCCTACACGATCAACCCGAGTAATAATGTCCATATATACGACAACTACGGAACGGAGAAATCCATTTTCGACCCTTGCCCTACGGGCTGGAGGGTTGCTTCAGGTGAATTGTGGCTCGAATTTACAAATACGGGAATCAATCCGGCATCTATGAGCGATATCAATTATGACGACAAGTTTGCGAACGGATATGGAATGAATATGTATATGCAGAAATGGAAAGACGGTCCGACATCTTATTTCCCGACACAGGGAACACGTGTAGGCGATGGAGGAGGTATTCGTACAAGCAGTTGCGGGAACTACCATAATGCAACTACGGATACAGGCAACCGAGTGAATATTTTGCATATCCATAAGGATCATAGCCTGTTCCATATATTCGAATACCAATTCTATTTTTATTATGTTAAGTCGGTGGCAGGCCCGATCCGATGCGTGCGCGATTCGAAATAAACAGTGCACTTATCTTACGGTACCGGCAGGAACGGCGCTCGGGAGAGGGTACCGTAAGTATCCGCAAAAGCACATTGAGATATAAAAAGAGAGATGAAAAGTACCTGAATTATTTGTATACGAATAAAAAATTGCTAAATTTGTGTAGAAAAAATATGCAACCGATGATATGTATTGACGATTGGTTGCAACTGTTTGTCGATTCAGAAAGGGTCAAATAATTAAACGACAGATAAACAGTCGGGAACGCGTAGCAATAAATGCGCGATTCCTGACTTGTTTGTATTATGTCGTTCCGATTGACCCTCGGCTGAATCATAATTACGGCAGTCCGGTTTCGCGCACTTTAAAGGATATCAACAAAAAAAGTGCAAAAGATATGAAAATAGGAACCCAAACCGACAATCGGGCATTAAACTCAGGGGATCACTTTCTGTTCCACCCCACAGGCCGTTCAAGCCCGGCCACAGGCAGACTATTGGATTTTTTCGACATAATTGCTGATGACACCACATATCTGGAGTCGAGCAGCCCCCCCGCTGTAAGTCATGTCCGTTTATGGCATCTCCTGACTGTTGATTACCGCTATCGTCGCCGGGAATAACGGGATTATTCTTTCAATATTGCCGGTTCAGAGAGCCTTGAAATGCAACACGGCATGTGCGGCCGCAACACGCTGTGCCGCCCGTGTGATGAAAGCCTGCTCCATTTATGAAAATCCCCTTACGGGGGAAGAGTGACGCAACTCATTGCAGGAGGGGGGGGGGACAATTGCCCCCCCTATTTTGTCTTTATTCCGGATTTTTTTAAGCAGACTTCTCAAGCCTGTGGCATCCACTTATGGGACAGGAGTTCTTCGACCCGGCGGATATATAACTTTTCGGGCTTATACTCCAACAGTTCGGTAACCTCCCCGCCGATGCGTTTGCCGTCGGCAGGGATCTCATCCGGTTCGATACTCCTCCCGAAGCGAATCCCGCTCGGCAGTCTGAGCCGAAGCGCGAAACCCGTCCAACTGCCGATTGGCCTCTCGGGCTGCAACACTCTTGTCCGCCGGGAAAAAACGGTTACCTTCGCGCAAAGATTCTGCGAAAAGCAGATTTCTCTGCGGTAGCGAGGGGAAATAAGGCAACACCGGACTTATTGCCCGATCTTATTTCCGACCTCGAATCGGCAATGGACAAGAAGAAATTCTCCTTATCAATCCCTCTTATATCCTGCCTTTTACTTGCTGGAAGGATGTAGAGGAATAATGCCGAACCGACCTAACTGTTAAACACTTAACCATATTTATCCGTATTTTGCCCGTTTTACGCGGATTCTTTGTACCTTTACCCATACAAAAACGCCCGGCCATGAAAAAATATACGTTTTTCCTGCTGCTCGTCCTCCTGACAGGCTGCGCCGCGTCCCGCAAGGCCCATGTCAGCGCAACACCCGACGGAAAACAATACGTCGTAATCCTTTCGATGGACGCCTTCCGCTGGGATCTCGCCGGCCGCAGCCACACGCCGACACTCGACTCGCTCGCCCGGGTGGGAACCTATGCCGAAATTTATCCGGTCTACCCCTCCAACACCTTCCCCAGTCATTACGCCATGGCCACGGGCCTGCATCCCGACCACCACGGGGTCGTGAACAACAATTTCTACGACCGGAAGACCGGGCGCAAGCTCTCCGTGTTCGACGCGGAGGATGTCCGGCTGCCGGGATTCTGGAGCGGCGAACCGATCTGGAACACGGCGGAAAGACAGGGCCTCACGGCCAACATCTTCATGTGGCCGGGCAGCGAAGTCCCGATCGACGGGCATCAGGCGACCGTCTGGACTCCCTACTCGTCGAAACCGACCTACTACCAACGCGCCGATTGGGTGATCGAAGCCATGACGCGCCCCGAAGCCGAGATCCCGGAGCTGGTAATGTGGTATTTCGAAGAGCCCGACGCCACGATGCACACCTACGGCCCAGATTCACCGCAGGCAGTCGCCCAGGCCGAACACATCGACTCCGTTCTCCGCTATTTTTTCCGTGAGATACGGCGCTCGCCCGTCTTCGAGCGAATCAATTTCATCGTAACGGCCGACCATGGCATGGCCGCGCTTTCGCCGGAGCGGTACATCAACCTCATGCCGCTGCTCGACACTACGCAGGTCATACGTACCGTACCTGGCACCCCGTTCGGGCTGGAGGTGAAAGAGGAGTATGCCGACACGGCGATCAGGATACTCCGCAGGACGGGGCACATGAAGGCCTGGCGGCGCGAGCAGATGCCC
>OKSH01002079.1_pt1 | contig 15958 bp, 16 predicted proteins | sample 1601231 | NCBI WGS metagenome assembly OKSH01 (sample SAMEA3541596, study PRJEB24748) | human gut metagenome | biome: human gut; feature: human-associated habitat; material: faeces | place: China | collected 2012 | reverse complement strand
GCCTTGCAAATGCAAGGCAACACCTCGCGGGACAGTGGAAGGCTGAACTGTTACCATAAATATCCTTTTGCCTGCCGGGTGCGGTAATGGCTGGGGGTACAGCCCTTGTGATGCTGAAAGAGTTCCGCGTAGTAGCTGGGACTCTGGAATCCGCAGGAGAGGGCAATCTCTGTGATGCTCATGGCTGTGTCTGTCAGCAGGCGCGTACTGACTTCCAGGCGGTAGGCATTCAGGAAATCAATGGGCGTTTTGTTCAGATATTTTTTGAAGATCCGGCAGCATTTGCTGCGGCATATGCTGCCGGCAGCGGCAATATCGTTCAGGGAAAGCTTCTGTGCATAGTTCTGATATATGTAAGAGATCATATTTCTCTGTATGGAGAGGTCGTCCTCTATAACGCTGCTGTAGGAAAGCAGACCGGGGCTTAGAAGACGGTAAAGCTCCACCCAGGCAGCAGTCAGCCGGCTGATCACCATCAGCTCATATCCGGCAGAACCTTTCCGGCAGTCTTCACATGCCGCGTCGAAGAGCCGGATAATGGCTGCCTCAGCGGGATTGGCGGCATGGAGACGGATATAAGGCAGATCGGGGTGCTCTGCTATGGGATGAATGTATTTTTCCGTAAGCTCTGGATTGGTGCAGAGCAGATGAAGGCGGAAAACAATACAGGCAAAATAGCAGTCTGTTTTGTCATCTGAGAACCCGTAGTGCATCTGACGGGTGTTTACGATCAGTGCGTCATTTTCGTGAATGGTCAGTTTTTCTCCATTCACATAATAGACCATATGTCCTTTCAGTGCTTTCATATATTCGATATCCTCATGCCAGTGGCAGAGTGCTTCCATATTGGTGTAGGAGGAGAGCCACCGGTCTTTCAGGTACAGGGGGATATTGGGGTTGTTATAATGGACAATTTCCGAGGCGTCTTTTAAAATGCTTACTCCGTTCATAAAACCTCCTTTAAAAATACGATTGTTATAGGATAATGGCATATTTTGATAGAATACACATAACCAATACACTATTATTATACATGAAAATACTTGTTTGTGAAGGAGAAAAGAGATGGATAATATTACGCGCAGGGACGCCGGACTTCCCTACATATCAGATGATGCTGTATTTGAACAGCAGAAGATCACAAGAAGACTTTTGAGAGAATTTAACACCACTGACCCCTCAGATTTTGAGACCCTGGGAAGACTGGCAGGACGGATCGTAGACGGCGCGGAGGAAAATGTCTCCATAATGCCTCCGTTTTACTGCGATTACGGCTTCCATATCCAGGTGGGCAAGGGTTTTTTTGCGAATTATAACTGTACCATACTGGATGTGGCAAAGGTCACAATAGGAGAAAACGTTTTGTTTGCGCCGAATGTATCCATCTATACAGCAGGACACCCGGTGCATCCTGTATCCAGACAGTCAGGATATGAGTACGGAATTCCCGTGTCCATCGGTAATAATGTATGGATCGGAGGAAATGTAGTCATTACCCCGGGTGTGACCATAGGGGATAATGTTGTGATCGGCGCGGGCAGCGTGGTGACAAAAGATATTCCCGCCAATGTGGTGGCTGCGGGGAATCCCTGCCGTGTGATACGTGAGATCACAGACGCAGATAAGAAATACTATTACAAAGACAGAGAATTTGACCCGGAATCATGGGCTGAGATAGAGGCAATGGAAAACGGTGAGTGACAGAGGAATCTTTTATAAAAAATTGTTTACCCTGGTACTTCCCATTGCTTTCCAGAACTTTATGACAGCGGCAGTGAGTGCCTCAGATGCCATAATGCTGGGAGTCATCAGTCAGGAGGCCTTGTCGGCAGTTTCCCTTGCAGGACAGATACAGTTTGTCCTGAGTCTGTTTCTGGCGGCACTGACCATCGGAACCACCATCCTGGCAGCCCAGTATTGGGGGAAAGGGGATAAGGTGTCTGTGGAGAAAATCCTTGCCATTGCGCTGAGGTTTTCTTCTGCCATATCCCTGGTTTTCTTTCTGGGAACCTTGTTTATACCGGAAACACTTATGGGGATTTTTACTCCGGATGCAGAGCTGACGGCACAGGGAGCGGAATATCTGCGTATCGTGGGTGTGTCCTACCTGCTGATGGGTATTTCCCAGATTTATCTGTGTATTATGAAAAACAGTGGCAATACCCTAAAGAGCACGGTGATCGGCTCTGTTTCCATGGTGACGAATATTGTACTGAACGCAGTCTTTATTTTCGGAGTCTGGAAGATTCCAGCCATGGGTATTGCAGGGGCAGCTCTGGCAACTGTGCTGTCAAGAGTGCTGGAGCTGGCCTGGGCATTTGCGGAGTCTTTGCGGCACGGAAGGGTAAAACTGCACGTGAGATATCTGTTTCACTCTGACGGGGATCTGAAGCGGGATTTCTTTCATTATACACTTCCTGTGCTGGGAAATGAACTGATATGGGGATGCGGATTTACCATGTATTCTGTTATCATGGGACATTTGGGCAGCGATGCGGTGGCAGCCAATTCCATTGCCAATATTGTGAAAAACCTCATCGCCTGTCTGTGTCTGGGACTTGCAAGCGGCGGCGGGATCATCGTTGGAAATGAGCTGGGAAAGGGAAACCTGTCCGGTGCAAAGGATTACGGAGACAGGCTCTGCCGGCTTTCCATCCTCATGGGCGCTCTGTCAGGTCTTCTGCTTCTTGGGCTAAGTCCTCTGATCCTGGGCTTTTCCAATTTGAGTCCAACGGCTCACGGATATCTGAAGGGAATGCTCTTTATGTGCACGTATTATCTCATAGGAAAGTCTGTGAATTCCACTGTGATCGCCGGCATTTTCTGCGCAGGGGGAGATTCCAGATTCGGCCTTTTCTGCGACGCGGTTACCATGTGGGCGGTGACAGTTCCGCTTGGGCTGCTGACTGCATTTTATTTTAAAATACCAATTTTGGCTGTGTATTTCATCATTAATCTGGATGAGATCATAAAGCTTCCGGCTGTTTACAGACATTATAAAAAATATAACTGGGTGAGGGATATCACCAGGAGCAGTCTGTAAAAAACAGCAGTACATCGTTACCTTTCAGGATGCCACACCGATACCGGAAGAGAACCTAAAGCAGGAATATCTATATACAGACTAAACATCAAAAATATACAAAAAAGAGTAAGAACGGGGCAGTGGACGGATATGAGCAGAGTATTGATTATTGAGGATGATGAGATATTAAACGCAGGTCTTTGCTTTCACCTGCAGAGAAAGGAAATTGAGGTGGAGCCTGCGTATTCGCTGGCGGAGGCGGAGGAATATTAAAAGGGGCATGAACCGGATCTGATCCTTCTGGATGTGAATCTGCCGGATGGAAACGGTTTTGATTTTGCCCGGAAGGTGCTCACAAAACAGTCCGCTGCCTTTGTTTTTCTGACTGCCCACAATCTGGATGACGATGTGATACAGGGACTGCAGTTAGGGGCAGACGATTATATCACAAAACCCTTCAGCATCCGTGTGGTGGTGGAAAAAATACAGACCATTCTGCGAAGATGTGCCAGGGCGGATAAGGACTCCAAAATATATGTCTGTAAAAATCTGATAGTGGATTTTGAGAGAAGAACAGTCAGCAAAGACGGGCAGGGCATTACAACCAGATTTTCCAGAGATTTTACCGGGAGGCAAAGGCGGCGAAAACGGAGGGGTTGGGAATCGGATTATATCTGGCCCGGCAGATCATCACCCTGCAGGGGGGGATACATAAAGGTAAGGTCAAAAGCGGGATACGGAACAGAATTTGAAGTGTTTCTTCCAAGAAGGGCGGCGTAATGCCGCCTTTTGTTTTGTATCGAAATTGGTACGATTGATGCAGAATATTGGTACGGGATTGAGAGAATGGACGGCTATAATGAAAGTATCACAGGAAAGGGGAACACAGTATGAATATATTACAGACAAGAAATCTCACGAAGTATTATGGAAAAGAGCCGCTTCTGGTGAAAGCTCTCGATGGTATCAATATGGAAATAGAGCAGGGGAGTTTCACTGCCATTGTAGGCCGGTCCGGTTCGGGTAAGAGTACGCTTCTGCACATGCTGGGCGGTCTGGACTGTCCCACAGGGGGAAGTGTGATGGTAGACGGGCAGGAGCTGAGCGGGCTTGACAGCAATGAACTGACCATTTTCAGGCGGCGTAAGATCGGATTTGTTTTTCAGAATTTCAATCTGATGCCTAATCTGAACATCTATGACAATATTGTCCTTCCGGTAGAACTGGATGGACGCAGTGCAGATGACAAATACCTGAAGGGGATTGTAACAGTCCTGGGTCTTGAGGACAAACTGAAGAGGAAACCGGGAAAGCTTTCCGGAGGACAGCAGCAGAGGGCAGCCATTGCCAGGGCACTGGTTACAAAACCGGCCATCATTCTGGCGGACGAACCCACAGGAAATCTGGATTCCCAGACAAGCCAGGAGGTGCTCGGACTGTTTCAGGCAGCCAGCAGAAGATTCCATCAGACACTTGTGATGATCACCCATAATGAGGAGATCGCCCAAGTGGCTGACAGAACCATCCGGATCGAAGATGGAAAGATTGTTGAGAGCGGGTGGTCTTCATGAATATTGATAAAAATAATAACAGAAGGGTTGTATGGAGAACTGCAAAGAGCAATTTACTGGGAAACAGACTGTATAGTTTCTTTACTGTCCTGACCATCATTTTGGCTGTCAGTCTGATAAGCGGTCTGGCTATGGTACAAAAATCTGCGGAAACGGAAAAACAAAAGATATTGGACACCATGCAGCATGTCATGTATATGAATATCACAGAGCAGCAGATGCAGGGTCTGTCAGAGGATGAGCAGACAGAGATGATGGTTCCCTATAAAGAGGGTAGTGAAGTCAAGGAAGATGGAGTGAAGCTGTATCCGTTTTATATAGAAAGCCACAGCAGCGGAATCGTTACCTATACTCCTGCGGAAGGAAAGGTTCCGGAGCTGGAAAATGAAATTGCTGTGGACAGACAGCTTCTAAAAGCTTTGGGGAAAGATGAGAAGACAGGGACAGAACTGGAACTCTCCTTTGCAGACGGGGGGAGGGAAAGCTTTGTGGTCTGCGGCATATTGGAGCGGGATCAGGAGCTGAGCAGATATCCTGTCTATGTCTCGAAAGCCTATGCGGACAACAGTAGGGCGCTCAGGGATATTCCCTATACAGCCCTGGTTAAAATTGTGGACGCAGGGGATATGCAGATATCGGAGTTTTCGGGTGTGGTAAATAATCTTGCCGTCAAATATGAGATCGATAGAAACCAGGTTAATATAAACGGAAATTTTGAGTATTCCCTCCAGAAAACCAGTGCTGTGCTTTTGATCGGAGTTGTGGGGCTTATCATATTATTTGCCGCTGTAGTTGTCATATACAGTATTTTTTATCTGTCTGTGACAGGCAGGATCCATCAGATCGGGCAGCTCAGAACCATCGGCATGACAAAAAAGCAGATAAACAGGATGATCTTCAGTGAGGGGCTTATGCTCAGCGGCATTGGGATTCCTGCCGGGATTCTCATAGGCATTGTGTCTGCGTATTTTATCAGGCCTGGGGGCTTTACTGGGGCAGGACTTTTCCTGACAGTATGTATGTCAGCCGCCTTTGGGGTGCTCACTGTACTCTTTTCTGTGAGTAAGCCGGCTAAGATGGCGGGTAATATTTCGCCTGTGGAGGCAGTGAGATACACCGGGGATGAAAAAAGCAGAGAGGAAAAAGACAGGCCGCACAGGAAACTGACAGCGCGAACTATGGCGAAAAGTGTCTGGAACAACAACGGGAAAAAGGGCGTTTTGACCACGGTGTCATTGGCCATAGGGGGTATCTTGTTTATGACAGGTGCTGCCTATATGGCAGCGTGGGACGTTGAGGAATATTCCAGAGCGGGAGACTTTGAAGACTGGGAATATATTGTGGATTATGCGTACGATGCACATGGCAATACACAGAGGTATGGGATCACAGAATGGCAGATGGAAGGAACACTGAGTGAAGAGTTAAAACAGAAACTGGAGAATATTCCCAATGTAAAGCGGGTCAAAAAAGAAATCAACACTTCAGCAATAATCAGGGACGGCAGTAGAGAGCTGATGGAGAATGTCTATCCGGTGACAGAGGAGAACAGAGAAGAACTGGATGCTCTGCTGGATGTGGGAAGTACCGACAGGCTGGATCAGAACTCTGTCATAATCGTCAACACCAGACTTATAGAATCCATATTTCAAATATCTCTGGATATGGAGAAAGAGGTAGAACTGGAGTGGTATAACGGCACAGACAGGGAGCGCACTGTGCGGATCGTTGGGGTAAAAGAGCGTGCAGATGATGACAGGAATCTGGAAGACGGTATTTATATTTCAGGAAAAGTAATGGAAGAGATGTGGCCGGAAATGAATAAAACTTCAGCTTTTTACGTGACAGCAGAGAAGTATGGGAATAATGCAGAGGCTGTCGAGGAGGATATCCTGAACATACTGGATGACTATAAAAATCTTAGGCTGCAGACTCTCAGGGAGAAAAAAATAGACGATGCGGCACAGACAAAGGCCTTAAATACACAGGTTTACGGGCTTACTATCTTTATCATTATCTTCAGTATTTTTAATATGATCAACACCAGTATCAGCAGCATAACGGCAAGAAGGAGAGAATTTGCCATGCTGGAATCCATTGGGATGGAGAGAAGACAGATTGTGAAAATGCTCTGCATTGAGAATATTTACCTGGCTGTTCCCAATCTGATCATTACTCTGACGGCAGGGGGACTGGCCGGTTTTAGCATTGTGTGGGCACTGAGAAAATATGCGGGTGCCGCGTATATGCACTTTCAATTTCCTTTGGTGGAATACGGGATCTATGCCCTGTGCATGCTGTTTGTACCAATGCTGATCACATATATCTGTCTGAGATTGCAGAACAGAGATTCCCTGGTAACAAGGATCAATTACACCGAGTAATATAGAAAAATGAAAAGAAAAAGACACATTAGGTTATGAGTCTCATACATTACTCTATTTTATCGCTGCTTCGGATTTCTTATAATAAAACAAACAGAGGGTTCCGGAACACCTGTAAGTTTACAGCAGTAAGTTCACAGCAAAAAAGGAGATAAGGTATGAGATTAAAAAGAATGAGTGCCATTTTACTGGCATCGGTAGCAGCGGCAGTGTTGGCAGCCTGCGGACAGAACGCGGAGGAGCAGGAGAAGGAAAGCAGCGGATCAGAGAAAAAAAGTGACGGGGTACTGTCTGTCATGACATGGGATGACAATCAGGCAAAAGGCCTGCAGAAGATCCTTGATGATTTTACCAAGGAGACGGGGATCAAGGCGGAGACAGGCGTGGTCAAATGGGATGAATACTGGACTATGCTGGATGCGGGAGCCAGGGGCGGTACACTCCCTGATGTATTCTGGATGCATTCCAATGAAGCGGAACGCTATATGACCAACGGACTGCTTCTGGATCTGACAGATAAGATCGAGAGCAGTGACAGGATTGACCTTGCCAATTACCCGGAGGATATTGTAAAATTATATAACAATGACAACAAACAGTACGCAGTGCCAAAGGATGTGGACACCATTGCCCTGTGGTATAATAAGAAGATGTTTGACGAGGCGGGCGTAGAGTATCCCACAGCAGAGTGGACCTGGAATGATGTGTTTGAGGCAGCCAAAAAGCTCACAAAAGAGGATGGCAGCCAGTACGGTCTTGCCATGCGCAATGACAACAACCAGGCGGGCTACTACAATATGATCTATGACAATGGCGGTTATATTATCTCGGAGGATAAGAAAAAGTCTGGGTGGGATGATCTCAAGACGATCCAGGCCATGGAAATGCTGGAGAGCTGGATCCAGGCAGGAGTTATGCCCACACTGGAAACTATGTCGGAAAATGGTGAGGACGTATTGTTCCAATCCGGGAAAATTGCCATGACCTTCCAGGGGTCCTGGATGCTGGCTTATTTCAAAGAAAATGAATATACAGCGGAGAACTGCGACTGTGTGGAGCTTCCCATGAACGCGGAGACAGGAAAAAGAATGTCTGTCTACAACGGACTGGGCTGGGCGGCAGCGGCAAATGGGGAACACACAGAGGATGCATGGAAGCTGATAGAGTATTTAGGTTCAAAGGAAGCCCAGATCAAACAGGCAGAACTGGGAATTACAATGTCCGCTTATAAGGATACCTCAGACGCATGGGCCAATTCCGCTGATTTTAACCTAAAGGCTTATCTGAATATGATGGATGACATGGTGATCCGTCCCTATTCCAAGACCACTGTCACCTGGGAGAACAAAGCAAATGAGATTTTAAAGGAGGTTTACGCCAAAGACAAGTCTATGGCGGATGCCTGCAGAGAGATCGCAGAGTTTATGGACCAGTCTTTGGCGGAAGAATAAGTATGGAAAGAGGTAGGATGTATGGCTTTGCTTCAAGTTGATTTTTTCTCTGAAGTGCTGGGAATGTGCACACAGATGTCCGTGATCCTTCCCCAGAGGACCAGCCGTCAGATTGGTATGACAGGCACGGTGAGGGAAGGGAAATACCCGGCAGTGTTTCTGCTGCACGGTATGACAGATGACCATACCACATGGTGCCGGCGAACCTCCATTGAACGCTACGTCAGTGAACTGGGAATCGCAGTGATCATGCCGGAAGTTCAATTGGGGTGGTATACAGACACAAAGTACGGTATGCGTTACCAGACCTTCCTGTGCAGAGAGCTTCCGGGTATCTGCCGGGAATTCTTCCCCAATATCTCTGATAAGAAAGAGGATATTCTGGCGGCAGGGGTGTCAATGGGCGGATACGGCGCATGGAAAGCGGCCCTTGACGGCAGTGAAAATTTTGGCGCGGGGGCAGCTCTGTCGGGGGCTTTAGACCTTGCGGCCAGTCTGGAAAGGCACAGACAGGAGGAACCGGAGGAGCAGGCATTCTGGAACGGCATTTTCGGAAGCGGAGAGTCTGTCAGAGGTTCTGACAATGACCTGTGGGAGCTGGCTGCCGAGAGAAAAGCTACGGAAAAAGAAATGCCAAGACTCTATGCGTGGTGCGGCAGGCAGGACTTTCTTTATGAGGACAATCTACATACCTGGGAGCACATGAAAGAACTGGGAATTGAAGTGACCGTAAAGGAGTCTGAGGGAAGCCATACCTGGGACTGCTGGGATGAGCAGATCCAGGATGTGCTGAAATGGTGGATGGACAGATAGACAGGAGGAAAAATGGAACATGATCCGGGGATGAATCTGAGATTCAAAGCTTTTTTAGACAATGAAAGCCAGGACTCCGTGGAGCTGGCGCTGAATTACTGCGGGATTGAGGAGTGCCGGCCGGGTTATTTCCATAGTCCCCCGAAGCGTTCTATCTACCTCATTCATATTATTTTGAGAGGAAAGGGAATACTGGAGATTGATGACCAGACCTTTCATCTGGGAGAAAATGACGCATTTTTAATTCCGCCGTACAGGAAAGGCAGCTACCGGGCAGATCAGGAGGAGCCGTGGGTTTATATGTGGATCGGTTTTTCCGGCCTGAAAGCCTATGAATGTCTGGCTAAGGCAGGATTTGGGCAGCAGCGGTTAGTCAGGCAGGTGGCATGTACAGAGCGTCTCCACGGGATCATCCGAAAAATGCTGGAGATACCTCAGCTCACCCTGGTAAATGAGTTGAGGAGAAACAGCATGATGCAGTGGTTTCTCTCTGAACTGATCGAGGAATACCAGGTGCTGCATAAAAATCAGGACACATATTCTTATTCCGCGGCGGCCTACGTAAACTATGCAAAGGAATTTCTGGCGGAGAATTATAACAGAAAAGTCAAAGTCAATGATCTGGCAGAGCGGATAGGCATCAACAGAAGCTATCTGGCAAAGAGCTTTAAGAAAATGATAGGGTGCTCCCCTCAGCAGTTTCTTGTTAATCTGCGCATGGAGAAAGCGGTGACCATGCTGAAGAATACAGAGTTTCCCATCAATCAGATCGCGGCTGAGGTGGGGTATGAAAATCCCCTGACCTTCTCCAAGATATTTAAACAGAGATATGGTATCAGTCCGAAAAATTACAGAGGATCCGCGTCTTCTTTTCCCACCGTGCAGAACGACTGTGTGGAATAGAAGACAACAGGGACTGCGCATAAACAAAAAGTTTGTGCGCAGTCCTGTTTGAATTATTGCAGGAATACAGCATAGATGCAAAAACTTCAGTTTCATACCTTGATTTGCCCTATATATTGTGGTAATATAAAAATTGTTGACTAAATCTGGATAAGGAGCGATCATATGACAATAGAAGAGTGGCTGGGTGAGGAGAACCAGCTTGGTATGGATATCTGGGCAAAGAAATACTGCTGTGAAGACGAGGATTTCGAGGCTTGGCTTACAAGGATCAGTGGGGGAAATGAAGAGATCAAAGAGTATATCAGACAGAGAAAATTTTTGTTTGGCGGAAGGATTCTCTCAAACAGAGGACTTCAGAAGCAGAACAGAAAGGTGACATATTCCAATTGTTACGTCATTGAACCACCAGAGGATGAGATTGAGAGTATTTTTGACTGTGCTAGAAAATTGGCGCGTACCTACAGCTATGGCGGAGGATGCGGCATTGATATATCAAAATTGAGTCCCAGAGGGGCAAAAATAAACAATGCGGCCAAAGAGACCAGCGGCTCCGTGTCTTTTATGGAGCTGTATTCTCTTGTTACTTCTCTGATCGGGCAGAACGGAAGGCGGGGCGCGCTGATGATCTCTATTGACTGTTCCCATCCGGATGTGCAGGAATTTATTGATCTTAAGACAGACCTGGACAAGGTGACAAAGGCCAATATTTCCATCCGTATCCATGAGGATTTTATGGAAGCGGTAAAGGAAAATAAGGACTATCTTCTGCACTACACTCGTGAAGTTACAGGGGAAGTTATCGAAAAGACAGTGAATGCCAGAGAACTGTTCCGAAGGATCGCGGAGACAAACTGGGATTACGCGGAGCCGGGAGCTTTGTTCTGGGACCGCATTACAGGCTGGAACCTGTTGAGCAATACAGAGGACTTTGCCTATGCAGGCGTAAATCCATGCGCAGAGGAGCCGCTGCCGGCAGGGGGAAGCTGTCTGCTGGGAAGTGTGAATCTGGCGGAGTTCGTACAGAATCCGTTTACAGATACCGCGTTTTTTGATTTTGACAGCTTTAAGAAGTGCGTGCAGGCGTCTGTAAACGCACTGAATGAGGTCCTGGAAGAGGGGCTGCCCCTGCATCCGCTGGAGGAGCAGAGAAAAAGTGTGGAAAAATGGCGTCAGATCGGGCTTGGTATCATGGGACTGGCGGATGCCCTGATCAAGCTGGGCATCACCTACGGAGAGGCTGAGGCTGTGGAAATGTGCGATAAGATAGGATTTGCCATGGCGGATGCAGCCATTGCCGCCTCCGCAAAACTTGCCAGGGAGAAAGGTGCCTTTCCTGCCTGCTGTGTGGAAGAGATCATGGAGACCCCATATTTTACAGCAAATACTACGGAAAAGACAAGGGGACTTGTCAGCAAATACGGTATGCGCAATTCACAGCTTCTGACGATCGCGCCAACGGGAACCCTGTCTACCATGCTGGGGATTTCCGGGGGGATTGAACCGGTGTATGCCAATTACTATGAGCGGAAGACGGAATCCCTGCACGGAACCGATGTATATTACAAGGTGTATACAAAGATCGTGGAAAATTATATGAAGCAGTTTGAGATAAAGGATGACAAATCCCTGCCGGAATACTTTGTCACAGCCATGACACTGGATTACCGCCAGAGGATTGATATGCAGTCTGTATGGCAGAAGCATATCGACGCATCTATCAGCTCCACAGTGAATGTGCCCAACAGTTTTACCGTGGAGGAGACAGAGAGTCTGTATCTGTACGCTTATGAGAGTGGATTAAAGGGGATCACCATTTTCCGTGACGGCTGTAAGAGGACCGGGATACTGAATACCAAGGAGACAAAAAAGGTGGCGGCAGGAGAAGGACTGAAGCGCGGGGACATCATTCTTGTCACAGACGACGTGGTGGGCAAGAAGCGCAAGCTCATCACCGGATGCGGAAGCCTTCACTGTATCGCGCTCTTTGATCCTCATACCGGTGCGCTGCTGGAAACCTATCTGAGCAAGGGTTCTACAGGAGGCTGCAACAATTTCATGGTGGGGCTGTCCCGTATGATCTCCATCAGTGCCAGAGGCGGGATTGATATTGAGACCATTGTGGATCAGCTCAATTCCAGCGGTTCCTGTCCTTCCTACACAGCGCGCCGCGTGACCAGAAAGGATACCAGCAAAGGGGCATGCTGCCCGATGGCAGTGGGAAATGCCCTGATGGATATGTATAACGAAATGCAGGCAGAACTTACTCGGAAGGAAAAAGACCTGGGCGGGCGGTCTCAGAAGAAGGCCCCGAAAGCCAAGGCTGTGACCGGACCGGAGACGGACAAGATATACTGTCCCGAATGCGGGGAGGCCCTCGTCTTTGAGGAGGGATGCAATATCTGTAAGAGCTGCGGATGGAGCAAATGCCATTGATTTTTTTAGAACCGCTGCACAGTTTTCAGACGGACTGTGCAGCGGTCTTTTTGATTTAATGAACCTGATTTTCTTTACCAATGTTGAAGTGGGGGCCAATCTATTCTATAATAGTCGATAAATATTGACCATTGGAGGAAGAGCATGGAAGGAATCACGCTGGAGGAACGCAGGAAACTTTTTGCGGAAAAATTTGTGCTTTGTCAGCCTGCGCTCTCTGCGGTTGGAGATGAGACCAGGCAGCATATCATCCGAACCCTGATTGAGCACTGCGGGGAGGGCGGACTGCGTGTGGGGCAGATTCAGAGGAACACCAATATATCCCGCACTGCGGTATCCCATCATTTGAAGATATTGATGGAAGCCGGGATCATTACGGTCAGCAGGCGGGGAACCATGAATTTCTATTATCTTGATCCGGCCAGCAGCAGCCTGAAACTGGTGGCAGAGCTGTGGAGAGACGCGGAGGAAATGATGGATGTATGTCTGGCGAAGGTGAAGGAAAGGACAGAAAATGAAATTATATGATATTTATTTCAGCCCCACAGGGGGAACGAAAACGGTGACAGATATACTGTGCAGAGCCTGGGAGGAAGAAAAGCAGGAGATCGATCTGTCTGTTTTTCAGGGGGATTATACCAGGTATGTTTTTGATAAGGAGGATATCTGCGTTGTGGGAGTTCCGTCTTTCGGGGGAAGGGTGCCTAAGGCGGCCCTGGATGCGGTCAGACAGATGAAAGGTGGGGGAGCGCAGGCTGTCCCTGTGGCAGTATACGGAAACAGGGAGTATGATGACACACTGCTGGAGCTTGAGGAAGCTCTCACAGATGCAGGATTTCACTGTACGGCAGCAGCAGCGGCCGTGGCTGAACATTCTGTCATGAGGCAGTTCGGAGCCGGAAGACCGGATGAAAAGGACAGGGCAGAGCTGGGGGAGTTTTCCAAAAGAATAAAAGAGAAGCTGGAGAGGCATAACAGAGGAGAGAAAGTAAAGGTACCGGGAAATAAACCCTATAGAAATTACAGCGGCATTCCTCTGAAGCCGAAAGCCGGAAAACGCTGCACCAAATGCGGGGTCTGTGCGGCAAAATGCCCGGTGGGGGCCATACCGGCGCAGAACCCGTCGGAGGTGGACAAGGAAAAATGTATCTCCTGTATGCGCTGCATTACTGTTTGTCCCCAGAAGGCAAGAAATGTAAACCAGATCATGCTGAGGGCGGCCTCGATAAAAATGAAAAAGACCTGCAGCGGCAGAAAAGAAAACAAAGTTTTTCTTTGAGTAGAAATGAGAATACATGGTAATGATTCAGAAGTCATGCAGAATTTAAAAAGACAGGGAGTAAATAGATGATCAAAGCAGTATTTTTAGATTATACAGGTACTATTATTGAAGAGGGCGGACCGGACGGCATGGAGATGCTGAAGCGGTGCTGGAAAAACAGTGATATAGAGAGTATGGAGGCAATGCTGGCCTACTGGTGGAAACTGATCAAAGCTTATGAAGCTGTCAGTTATAAAGAAAGTTATATCACAGAAGATGAGATCGTGGACAGGGCACTGGCGGAGTGCGCAGAGAAGATCCATTTGAAAGAAAATTTCGCGGAGCTTCACAGGCTCTGTCAGCGTTTCTGGATGTATGCCCCAGCATTTCCCGACACAAAGGAATTCTTTGACAAATGCAGCGTTCCCATCTTTGTTATCAGCAACAATGGGCTTTCCTATGTGGAGGAAGGCATGCGGGACAAGGATCTGCACCCGGCGGGTATTATCTGCGGAGATATGGTGAGGGCTTACAAACCCCATGAGGAAATCTTTTTAAAAGCGCTGGAGGTCAGCGGTCTGAATGCGGAGGAAGTCATCCACATCGGGGACTCTGTCACCTCTGATGTTGCGGGAGCTGTCAGGGCGGGAATCACCCCTGTGCTGCTGGACAGACAGGGGGATAAATCCTGTGAGGGGGTTACTGTGATCCATTCCCTTACGGAGGCTCTTCCGTTAATAAAATGCGCAAAAGGGCGAGTATCCGCGGGAGATCAGGTGAGCTTCAGTGCCAGATAAAGCACTGCTGCGTCCCGGAATTTTCTGGGGTTCAGTCCGCATTTTTTGTAAATGCGGTCCAGTTTGTACTGGAGTGTATTCTTGTGAAGAAACAGCCTGCTGCTGGTGTGCCCCAGGGACATGTCCTCCTCAAAGTAGGCAGAAAGAAGAGATATGTCCTCCCCATCCAGCGAATCCAGGGTTTTGTGGAGATATTCTGTCCGACATCCTTCATCTACGGAGGCGAGTATCAGCTCCAGGGTAAGGTCGTCAAAGACAGCATAATGCCGGGCAGCGGAGGCGGCGATGCTTTTCAGCGCGGCGGCTCCCGTACTGCAGGAATCCGACAACTGAAAGACAGGACAGCTTTTTCCCACGGCCATTTTCAGCTTTCCGTTCTGGGAGACAGAAAATTGTTCCAATAGGGGGGAGATGGCAGGAAACCTGCTGTTGTCCAGTACAGCCAGATATTCACTGGGATAGTTGAAGGTGAAGAGTGTAATACCTGTGCGGGAAAACATCTGTTGGATCTTTTGTTCTGCTTCCGAGGTATTCATAGGTGACCGGTCGGAGCGGATATGGATCAGAAGAAGCCGGTATCTGCCATGCCTGCTGATCCTGAAATGTTCCAGCAGATCCAGAAGGTAAGCCTTGGAAAGGTTCTCTTGATTGATGAGGGAATGGATCACATAGTGCATTTTCTCCGCCTGGGTGCGGCTGAAGGTGTTAAGCTCCCGTTCCCGGATCAGAAGACCGGTGATGCGTTCAGCCAGATAGGCGTATTTGCGCACCTGGTCCGGCGGGCCGCTGATGCCTATGACAGCCACAAAGGAACCGTTGTGAAAGACCGGCAGGTTGACCCCCTTCTGGGTTCCGGCAAACAGGCTGTCAGTATCCACTTCCATCATCTCTCCTTTTTCTGCGGCCTGCTTTCCGATTTCATGAAAACTTCCGATTCTTTTTTCATCTGTGCTGGCATAGATGATGCCTGTATGATCAATGAAATTTACATTTTGTCCACACACATCTTTTACCGTGTCTACAATCTGCTGTGCCAATTTTTTATCAATAGGATTCTCCATAACTGATTCCCCCTGTATGGTTAAGCGTTGAGTGATATCTTGTGTGATACATTGAGTAATACATTGCAAGAAACATCACGTTTTGATAAAGTATAACAGATTATTAGTATATATACTATAAAATTATGAAAAATATTAAAAAAAAATATTACATATAACATATCAGGAAAATTCATTTTTTGTTATATTAGAAAAAAGAATTATCGGAGGATAAGAATATGAGAGTAGTCACAGCTATTGATTCATTGAAGGGAAG
>OKSH01002073.1_pt1 | contig 16001 bp, 22 predicted proteins | sample 1601231 | NCBI WGS metagenome assembly OKSH01 (sample SAMEA3541596, study PRJEB24748) | human gut metagenome | biome: human gut; feature: human-associated habitat; material: faeces | place: China | collected 2012 | reverse complement strand
TCTAAACTATACACCCCTTCTTCTCTAAGAATTTCATCACATAACATCAAGATATTTTTAAAAAAATTTGTTCCAATTAGCATGTCAGAATCTAATTGTAACAAATAATCATCCTCTGTTTTTAAAAATTCTTTATACATATAATACATATTTTTATCTGCTTTAAAATTCTTATCTCTTCTAAGAATTTCTTTGGCATACGGAAAAATTTCTCTTAAAAATTCTTCATTATATTCACTACTATGGTCATCATAAATTCTAACATTTATATTCTTACCAATTTGTTCTGATAAAAGAATTGAAAATATTTTTAAAATATTTTTTCTATTATATGTTGTTATTCCAACTGTTATTTTAAACTTCTTCATATATTTTCTCCAATTTTCTACTTGAATTTTCCCATGTATAATTTTGACATTGACTATACCCTAGTTTTATTTTTTCTTTTCTTAATTTTTCATCTAAATCATATTTTTCAATTGCTGAACTTATCTCTTCTATTGAATAAGGGTTCACTATTAAAGCTGCATCTCCTGCTACTTCTGGCATAGAGGAAATATTTGAAGTTATTACTGGTACTCCCGCTGCCATTGCTTCAACTATTGGCATTCCAAATCCCTCATATAAAGATGGAAATACAAATATTTTTGCTAATTTATATAATAAAATTTTTTCTTCTTCTGAAATATAATGTAGCATTTTTATATTCTCCTTATATTTAGCGCCGTTGGGCACGTTTCTAAATAACACGGGGGATGTGTTAGGAGAATAAATATATGTTTTCTGTATTCTACCCTACTGATTAGTACATCAAAGTGGTACCTTGGTACCGCACCTTATAAACGTTGATATAACAACGTTTATCGGTACCATAATAGTTTTGGCGGTACCGTTTTTGTTTTGAGATTAAAGTGGTACCCTGCTTGGATTGGCCGAAAATTCGGCTCAGCTCACTAGCCCCAAAATTGGAGTCAGTATTATTATGACTTCTTATCATCGTTATTTGATGCTTTAAAACTATATTCAAACGAGCAAGTAAATAATTCGTTTCTTTCGTAATTTTTAGGCATTCCATACATATCAACATATATTTTAATACTGCTGGAGTTCTGATAGATTTCTGCAAAGTTGTATTCATCATTTAATTCGATACAAAAATCTTTCATCGATTCAATAATACTTCCTTGTAATGTATGGCGAAAAAGAGGGGACATTTCATTGTATAAGTTATCAAAACTTCCATTTGTAGGGTTTTGAATTGAAAAAATTAAAGCAGGATTGTCTGTGGTAGGCGCTGATGCTGTAAGAAGAACCATAAATCCCGTATCTGATTTTTTGTGACCAGAAGAAGCCTCAACTAAGAAATGCCCTACTTCAAACTTTTCTTCATATCTAAATTTAAGTTTTCTATCACGCAATGAATATCCTATCGAAAAATGCCAAGGTAAATAATCATAGAATTGGTCAATGGTAACTTCAAGATAATTACATAGTTTATCTACATTTTCAGTAGATATATTAGCAAACGGATTGTTAACCATGTTAGAGATTGATGGTCGGGTTAAACCAGTAACATTAACAACATCTTTGATAGATAAGTCACGTTCAGCCAGTAATATTTTTAATCTATTAGCGAGCAATTTATACACCTTCTTTCTTATAGATATATTAACATTTGACACATCTAAAAGAAAATATAATCTTCAAATAAATATTTTACCCCTTGTTTTTAAATGTATTATGTGTAAAATAAAAAACATAAAGATAAAGTTAAACATTCAAATGAACGTTTTGCTTTCTTTTGAAAGGTGGTGAAAATGTGGATGCGTTAAAAGTAGAACTACCAGATAATGTAGCGGATGCGATTAGAGTAGCGGTTAATGATGCCTTTACAGAAGCAAAGAAAAAAGCTTATAGCTCTAACTTTCCTCTGTATATGAATAAGAAAACTGCTTGTGATTACTTAAGTATTTCTAATAAGACTATGAATGACTGGATCAACGCCAAGATAGTACCTTTTAAGAAGATTAACAAAGTCTATCGTTTCAATCGCAATGACCTAGACAAATTCATGGCCACAAAGTAATAACCTGTAACACGGGGGATGTGTTAGGAGATGGTTAAGAAAAACTAATAGTGGCTGGCACCACTTAAAAAATTAAAGGGTTGAATTTGATTGCAAAATAAAAAAGCACCGTATAACGATGCTTAATCTTTATTGATATTAATTGGCCCGTTCTCTTTTTCAAAGTTGTTAACGTGCTTAATAATAAGCTGTTCAATTTCTTTATTAGCAGAACGGCCATTGTAATCAGCAATATATTTTAGCTTATCCATTAGTTCGGGCGGTATACGTAATCCAAACATTGGGTATCTTGATGCCATATAAAACACTTCCTTGTTATTGATTAACTAAATTATAGCAAAATATAATTATATAGTTTTCATATTGACAACCAAGTGATAACCATATATTATATAGACGTAAGAGGTGATAACACTATGATAACCAAAAGAAAAGCAACCATGATTCGTATGCCTATTACATTAGATCAGCAATTAAAAGATTTAGCTAATAAGCAAGGACAAACTAAAAACTCTATTATGGTTACTGCTTTACAACAATATATAGAAAGGAACGATAAATAATGACCAAGTTAATTAATTCGAGAATTGTGGCGCTTCTTATTGGTTTTTGGATCGCCTGTTGCTTAGGTGTCAAAGCATACGATGGCGCAATTGTTTTACTTACTGTTTACCTGTTTGCTTTATATGAAAACAAAAAAGACGTTAATAGCTCACAAGATCCTACCCAAGTAGCTACTAACGACTAACAATCAAAAAAGAGAATTGAATAAAGAAAAAGTCTATTGATTGAACCACCAACAATAGACAGCATGACTTTATTTAATTCTCTTTCATTTTAACAAATTGAAAGGAATTTTAAAAGGATATGAATTTAGAAGATATTTTAGGAGAACTTACGCTCACTAAGGGATTAACTGAAGCTTTGATCGATGAATTAGACCCTATCTTTGGGGAACGTTTGAGTGATGATTTACCGCAAGAAAAGATTAATTTAATCATGTATGGACTTGTTAGAAGTGTTGATGCGGTTAATTCATTGGACACCTTAATAAAAGGACGTTTAACAACCGAAATCGAGGAGCTAGAAAGTTTTAATAGAGAGTTAATAGCTAAACGCAATCAGAAAGGATAACGACCATGAATAAAGTATTAGATACAGCCTTAGTACTTGCCGCTTATGGTTTTAAGGTTTATCCCCTAACTGCTGGTACTAAGATACCTGTTAAGGGGATGCACGGTGAACATGATGCAACTAGTGATAAAGCTACTATTATGAATTGGTTTGAAATTGATTCTAGCTATAATTTAGCGCTTAATTTACAAGCTAGTGGTTTAGCGGTTATTGATTTAGATTATCACGGCAATGGTATTAATGGAGTGAAAAATTATAGTCAGTATTTAATGGATCATGGCAATACCTACATGGATTCATTAAAAACCTATACAGAATTAACCCCACGTGGTGGTATACATATTTTCTATAATCTTAATCATGATTTAGGAAATAAAGATATTCAATTAATGCCGGGTGTTGAACTTCTAACGGGTAAAGTTGTAATTGCCCCTAGTTATATTTCAGAAATTAACAAGTGGTATATTCCACAGTATCAAGGGTATCAAACATTAAGCCGTGAAAATGTGCAACCGTTACCCGATTGGATTATTGAACTTGCTACAGAAGCACAGCAGCGCACCACCAAGCCTGCTGCTGTATATGAAAATTATCAACCAGGACAAAAGCGCTGGACTGGTCGCCTGCTTGACGGGTTAGTACACGGTGCCCCAAAAGGTGACCGTAATAATTACTTAACTCAATTAACCGGGAAAATGTTCCGTGTAGGTGCTGACAGTGATTCCATTTACAATCTGCTTGTATTTGCAAACAGCAACTGTGAGCCGCCTCTACCCGACCATGAAGTAAACTCAATTTTCGGCTCAATTCTGAAGAAAAATGGAGGACGTTAATAGATGGCGATTAAAGAAATACCAAAAGAATATCAAAATGTAGCAGATAAACGAGATGCAGAAATGAAAGAGCAGGCAAAAAAAGTTACTCCTATTTGGCTATATCGCGATCAAGACGATAAAAAGAAAGTAAATTCAGTTTTATTTGCTAAAACAATCATAAAAGAAAATCCTATGGTTAATAATAAGTTTAGTCAAGATGGTTACTGGTATAACAAGGAAACAGGTTACTGGTTTACTGATACCGACACTCATTTAAAGAAAATTATAGTTAACGAATTAATCAAAGTTAATAAATGGCAGCCATCACTTTATGGCAATGTTCGGTTATTAGTTACAGTTATGGCAACTTCAGAGAATAACGAAAATCCATTCGACCATAGCAACCCTTATTTAGTTAGTTTTAAAAATGGTACGTACGATGTTAGGTCTGATACTATGAAGCCTAATTCAGCGAATGATTATATCCTACAAGGTCACGACTATAATTTAAATACTAACGGAAGCGCACCAATTACTAACAAATGGTTTGAAGAAAGTTTTGGTAGTAAAGAAGCGGCTAATGTAGTTAAAGCCTATATTGGCTACATGTTTATACGAACTTATCAAAGATTTCAAAAGTTCATGATTCTTCATGGAAAAGGTGGCGATGGTAAATCAACTATTCTTAATTACTTACGTTCACTAATTGGTGCAAGCAATACATCAAACGTAGATTTAGCTGATTTAGTAGATCGTTCCAACGGTAAGTTTTTAACTTCAAAACTATATCAAAAAGACTTAAATTATTTTGCTGATATAGGCGACGGTTTCATGGAACAAACAAGTATTTTAAAAGGCTTGACCGGCGGAGATGCTATTACTGGTCAATTCAAAAATAAAGATCCATTTGAATTTGTTAACCATGCAAAACTGATTTTTAGTGCTAACAGCCTACCCGTTTTCAATGACTTTACTGATGGCTTTATTAGACGGCCAATTATCGTAGAGGTTCATAAAATTAAACACTTCACTGATAGATATTCCATGAAATCAATTCAAGCCGAACGTGGAGCATTTGCTTACGAGTGTATAACATTGTTCAAACAACTGTTAGATGGTAATTATCCAGGCAAATTAGATAAGTGGGGCTTTCCTGCTACAAATGAAATGAAGCAAGCATTACACACCTGGATCATTAACAATGACCTGGTTTCACGTTGGTTAGATGAACGATGTGATACTAGCGACAATACCGCTTTTGAAAAAAATGTATATGTATATGATAGTTACAAGCAATTCTGTACTAGTGAAGGCGGCCACCCGTTAGGCAAACAGAAATTCAACGCTAACTTAGAAAAACACGGGATTAATACAAAGGCTCAGAAAAAAATCGAAGGTAGAAAATATCGAGGTTATAAAGGAATTCGACTACTCAACGATTAAAGGTACCACTTTTAATTCAAATGAAAAATGGTACCGCCAAAAGTGAAATGGTACCGATAAACGCTGTTATATCAACGTTTATAAGGGGTGGTACCAAGGTACCACTTAAATGTACTAATTGACAGAGTGAAATTACAGAAAGGACTATAACAATGCCAGTATTAAATCAAGGCAAGAAAAAAATACCATTGCAAAAGTTAGCAGTGGTTAGATTATCAATGGCCGATGGTCAAGTAATATATAGTGACGAGCAAGCATACATTGGCGTACAAGGTAATAAAACATTTTTAGCTAAGGAATTTAAAAACCAAGTCAATGACACTCTTAAATATGATGGTAATACGTTAATTAATCCTAATCAGTGCGTATGTGCTAGACCAATGATGAAACTTGTTGATATGAACCCAGGAGATGATAATAATGCTTAAAGTTAGATTTTTAAGATATGACGGAGAAAATAAGTTGCCCCTTGACCAACAAATTAATAATTTTATTAAAGACAAAAATGTAATTGATATTAAAATATCTTCGTCCCCTACCGATGATTTAGCCCTAATCATTTATAAAGAAGATGATAACGATGATTAATTATGATATAACCAGAATGAAAGCTAAAGCAGAGTTTGGTGTCACACAGTCATTCAAAGCTAATAACTACAATGGACGAGTTGAATACTTTGTTCCACAGTTTAGTGTTTGGTGTGGTGAATATACTAACACTCAAACGCAAACATATGATAACTTGGGAACTCACGTTGATGTAGATATGGTTATTGTTATTCGTCACAATCCTAATGTTAACAGTAACAAGATTCTAGTTTGCTATAAGAATGTTAATTATAAGATCGTAGCAATTAGCAGTGATGACCGTCTCAATGCTTTTGATACAATATCATTGAAACGAGATAATAGCTTTCCTAAACGTATACCAAGTGATACAAGCAAGCTAATACCATACTAAGATGGGTAAGTAAATATTAAGGGTGTCGGTAGTTGCGACACCCTTTTAGTTTGGAGGTAATTAAATGAGTAAGCCAATGCATGTATGCAATCACCCAGGATGTAGTGAAGTAATACCATACGACCAACGCTACTGTAAGAAGCACGATTATAGAAAGCCAGTTGCTTATGCTAACCAAGAACAACGACACGAGTTCAACAAGTCAATGTATTATAAGCGAACCCACAGTGACCATGAAGGCAAGTACCAACTATTCTATCGTAGTACGCAGTGGCGAAAGCTAAGCCACCATTGGTTAATGCTTCACCCGTTCTGTGCAAGCTGTGAGGCACAAGGAAGAATGCGAAAAGGTGATGTTGTCGATCATATAACAGAAATAAGAGACGACTGGAGCAAGCGACTAGACACAAACAACCTACAAACGCTGTGCTATGCTTGTCACAACCGCAAGACATGGAAACAGAAGCAAGCACGAAAAAAGCGCCGTGAGAGCCAAACAGACAGATCACAGCGCTAAAAATCAATATAGGGGGGGCTATGCTTTTGCCAAGAAGAGCGGCACATCCACTTTTCTTTGCATAAAGTTCCAATTTTATTAGTTTTTTTCTAAATCCAATATAAAAAGCGCACAGAACTGAAAATTCCATGCGCTTTAGCAAGTTTTATGATTAACCATATTATAACACCGAAATTGTACGACGTCGCATAATCTTATTAGAACATTCGTTTGCCTTTTTTGCTTAAAAGGGCTATAATAAGCGTAGAATAAAGATTATTGGGTATGTACGGCCGTTAGATATTTATCTGATGGTCGTTTTTTTATACTCACAAGAGGTGGTGAAATAATATGGCAAATATCAAATCAGTAGATAGTCTAAAAGGTCATTGGACTAAATCACAGTTAGCAGACCGTGAAGAAGTCCAAGAGAATTTAAAAAATAACTATGATTCTATTGATGAGGAGATCCCCGAAGAATTACAAGGCTATGCCCGTGAGGAATGGTTAAGGATTGTTCCTTTGCTCAAGAAACAAACGCCCACCAGCAACCTAGACCGTAGCCAGTTAATTAATTACTGTTTACTTGCTCAAACAGTCAAAGCCTGTCAAGAACATATTACTCAAGATGGATTATGTATCACGACAGACAAAGGAATTGGTAAGGCTAATCCTTACTTTACTATGCAGGATAAGGCAATTAAAAACATGCGTTCAATTGCTAATGATTTTGGATTAACCCTCTCCAGTCGTGCAAAAATTGAAAATCAAAAAGTACAGCAAAAATCCCCAGATGATCCGTTCGCTAGTTTCCTAGAAGGTGAAGCGAGTTGATTAGATATGTGGAAGAAGTATTGTCCGGAAAAATAACAGCAGGCAGAAAAATACAACAGGCTTGTCAACGTTTCAAGAATGACCTAGAGCGTTCAAAAAATGATGATAGTTTCCCGTATTATTATGATGAAAAGATGGCTCACAAGGCTTGTCAATTTGTTCAGATGCTCCCTCTTACTAATGGTGGTAAATTTCACTTGGCGAAATATCAAGAGTGGATTGTTAGTGAACTTTACGGTTGGCGTGTTCGTGAGACTGGTGAACGTCGATATACGCAAGGAATGGTTAGCATGGCGAGAAAATCTGGCAAAACTTACCTAGCGGCTTCGTTGGCGGCCATTGGTTTAATGATGGAAAACAAACCAGCGAAAAATAGGCAAGTTCTTTTCGTTTCTAACGCATTGAAACAGGCCAAGCTGGGCTATGATATGCTTTCAAGTAGTCTGAGACAGGTTCAGAAGTCTAGTCGTTTGATTCGTCACCGGATAAAAGTACAAAAAGAGCGGATTACGGACTTGCCCACTGATAGTTTTGCTACTGCACTAGCTAGTGATACAAACACGCTTGATGGTTATGCTGGGACAACAATTATTCTTGATGAGTATGCGGCTGCAAAGGATCGAAAGGTTTATGACGTGCTTAAATCTGGTCAAGCGCAAGAACCTAACAGTTTACTTCTGATTATTTCAACTAGTGGGCTAGATTTGAATGTTCCTATGTATGCAGAATATCAGATGTTAAGCGATGTTCTAGCAGGCAAGAAGCAAGCCGATAGGTATTTTATTGCTATCTGGGAATTGGATAATCGCAAAGAAGTTACTAAGTCTAAGAATTGGATAAAAGCTAATCCTATCTTTGAAATACCGGCAATTAAGCAGAGAATGGCTCCCAAGATTCAAGATGATGTTAACTTAGGGATTGCTCAAGATGACTTAATACCGGTGCTAACTAAGAATTTTAATATGTGGCTACAAGCTGCTGATAATTCTTATATTAGCGTGGATGACTGGGACAAAGCAGAAATCGAAAAACCAGATATAAGGGGCCGAGATGTTTACATTGGCTTTGATATGAGTAAAACAAATGACTTAACGGCAATTAGTTGGATTATTCCAATTGGTGGCCGTTTTTATGTTGATTCGCACTCGTTTGTTGGTACCAAGTATGGACTTGACCAGAAAATAAAACGTGATGGCTTTAATTATCGAGCCGGTGAGAAACGCAAAGAATGCTCAATCACTACTCTTGAGAGTGGAGTTATTGATATTGACGATGTTTTCTCGTATTTACGGGACTTAATTACTACTAATCAATGGAATGTGAAGGCAATATGCTATGATCCTTGGAATTTCAACAATATTATCGCTAAGTGTGAAAGAGAATTTCCTAATATCCCATTAATCGAAATAAGGCAAGGAACACTCACACTCAATGTTCCTACAAGAGAATTTAGGGACAACCTTTTTCAAAAGAAAATCATTCATAGTGATAACCGGCTTCTTAGATACTCAATGATTAATGCCCGTATCAAGGAGGATAACAACGGCTGGCAGTTACAAAAGAGAAGTCGTAATTCTAATAGTAGAATTGATCCGGCGGCTGCTCTTATGAATGCTTATGTAATCGCAAGAAAATACTTTGCTGATCATGAACAAGTTACTAATGCTAATGACTACTACACAAGTGATCAATTCACATTTTAAGGAGGTGAAAAAAGATAAATGAGTTTGTTTGATAATTGGTTTACTAAAAAGACAACAGCAACTGGTGGCGACCCTGTCTTAGATGCTCTTGTTAGCATTTCAAGCGATGATCCATATACATACGTGTCACCGAGTAAATTAAGAAATAGCGATGTTTTCGCTGCAATTAATATAATCGCTAGTGACATCGCTTCTAATCCTGTACAGTGTGATACTGATGTAATTAATAAAATGCTGAACATATCACCTAATGATACGATGGACGGTTACCATTTCAAATTTGCGTTAGCTGCCAACATGCTATTAAATGGTAATTCATTCGCTGAAATATTACCTAACCATACGTTAAGGTTTATTCCTAATAATCAGATGGTAGTAAGTCAAGACGACATCACCGGGCGCCTTAGATATACTTATTCCCCTAACAAACGTATTAAACGGGAAATAGCCCCCAACAAAATGCTTCACTTCAAATACTTTACATTGGATGGAGTAGCTGGCTATAGTCCGCTTTATGCATTGCGTGATGAAATACCTATTCAAGACGCCGGCAATAAGCTGATACTTGGCTTTTTCAATCAAGGAATTCACGGGACAACAGTAATTAAATCCAACCAAGCAGAATTAAGCCCAGAAGCAAAAGAAGCGATTAGAAAGAAATTCGATGAGGCCACTACTGGTAATAATGCACTGCACACAATTGTTACAGACGCCTCAATGGATATTAATAATCTGTCACTTAACACGGACGTACTAAAACTAGTTAATTCTAATGACTGGACTACCCGTCAAATTGCCAAGGCGTTTGGTCTGCCAGTAGAACGATTAGGACTAGAAAATCAGCATAGCAATCAACAACAAAGTAATCTTCAATACTTGCAGAGTACACTCCAGCATTACTTTGATTGTTTTACGAGTGAGCTTACTAAAAAGCTGGGGCGTGATTTTACCTTTAACACGGATAAGCTATTGAGCCTTGATCCGGCCACTATTCAACAGCAAGCAATAGATGGTTATACTAACGGATTACTTACCCGTAATGAAGCCCGTAGCAAGTTAGGGTTACCACCTATTAATAACGGGGATGAATTTGTTGAAAAAGAAGGAGGAAAAGCAGAGGATGGAAAAGCGGTTAACAACTGATGCTGGTTTGCAAACTGAAAAACCTAAAGAGAACACAGCAGAAGATCAACAAGATAATAAAGAGGAAGCGAAAGCCCCACAGTCTAATACAGTTGAAGGTTATGCGCTACTCTTTAATCAACCTAGCAAGGATTTGGGCGGTTTTGTTGAAGTAATTGACCCTAAAGCGCTAGATGATGTAGACCTATCAAATGTGGTTATGCTAGATCAACATGATTACACTAAACCACTGGCAAGTGTTGAAGCCGGTTCGTTACAACTTAATGTGGATGATAAAGGACTTCACTTCAAAGCCACTATTGATCCGGCTGTAAGTTATGCTAACGACACTTTAAACAACGTAAAAAATGGAAACATTAATTCTATGAGTTTTAGATTTGATACAGATGATGGCTCTGATAGCTGGAGCCGTGATAGTGACGGACAAATTACACGAACTGTAAAGCAGATTAAAAATCTTTTTGAAGTATCCACAGTTACAGTTCCGTCATATGATCAAACTAATGTTAACGTAGATAAAACAAGCATTCGTAGTTATAACCAATTTATCGAAAGTGAGGAAAATAATAACATGCAACACACTTTAATTGATCCAGAAAGCAACACAGAACAACCAACTAATGCATTTGAAAACTTCATTCGGTCACGTGGGGAAGTGCGGGACGGATTAACAACAACTGGTGTTCAAGCAGTTATCCCCGAAGAAGTCATTACTCCAGTATTACAATTAAAGAATAGCAAGTATAATCTCGCTCAATATGCAACAGTTAAGACGGTCTCCTCTGGTTCGGGTCATTATCCAATCGCTAAGCGTAACAATACAGCAGTATTAGCAACTAAGGAAGAATTAGCAGATATTGCAGATGTTGATGCTAATATGTTTGAAGATGTTAAATTCGACGTAAAGACCCGTGCCGGCAAGATTGCATTATCAAATGAAATTGTAGATGATTCTGCTGTTGATATTGTTAGTGAAGTCAAAAATCAATTACAAAAGTTAGTCGATAATACTGATAATAAAAATATTATGAGTGTTCTTACAGGTGATACTTTCAAGAAGGAAACTGCAAGCACCACTGATGATTTAAAGAAGATTTTCAATGTTGACTTAGACCCAGCACTTAACAAGACGTGGTTTGTAAACCAATCCGGCTTTAATTATCTTGATACCTTGAAAGATAACGAAGGACGTTACTTACTACAACCAAACCCAACCGCTGCAAGTGGATTTACGCTATTTGGTGCCCCTGTAGTTATGATTAGTGATACTGTAATGCCTAATAACAGCGATGGAACATTCCCAATGATTCTTGGCGATATTGAAGAAGCTGTTGTGGTATTCCGTCGCAATCAAGTTACTGCACAATGGGATAAGTTCGACCAATTTGCTCAAGGTCTATCCGTTATTGTACGCAATGATTACAAGCCAATTTCTGCCGATGCAGCTATCAATATTTCATTATCCGGTCAAAAGGCAGCCGGCAAGTAACATCTATAATAAAAGCTGATTCTAACTACCTGTGTGGCACTTAACCCGCAGGTAGTTTTTTTGTATACACGGTTAATCAGCCGAGTTTTCGGCTGAGTGATATTTCTAAACTGATAACAACATGCGTCCAATTCTGGACAGATGTACTCGCCCCATAATTGAGGTAAGTAAGATGTGCACAATTTTGTGCTGATCTAAATAGGTACCACTTTTAATTCAAGTGAAAAACGGTACCGCCAAAAACAAAACGGTACCGATAAACGCTGTTATATCAAGGGTTACAGCGTGCGGTACCACGGTACCACTTAAATGTACTAATAGGTCTAATAGATTTTAAGAAAGGAAGTTAAAAAATGACAGAAGAAAAAGACTTGCCAGAAATTAACATTGATAGTATTAAAGATGCTTTACGTATTGACGGAAGCCAAGACGATTTAATGATCCAATCATACATTGATACGGCTAAAGATTATGTAGCGAGTGCAATTACAAATTCTAGTGATATTGATTTTATGAAGTTTAAGAAGTATAGGCTTGCGGTTATCTTATTAGTACAGTTTTGGTATAGTAACCGTACAACGGATATGAAACAAACACCCTATCAAGTTGTTAGTTTAATTCAGCAATTACGTGGTGAATTATGGTAATTATGTATTGTTTAGGTTGGGTATCAATTGCGGTCATGTTATGGTATAATTAAATAAGAAAGGTAGTTGTCATCGCTACTTTTTAGTGTGATAATTTCCGTTGATTCTTCTAATAAAATAGCTTGACTATGGAGCTTTGCTCACCGAGTAATCGGCAGAGTTTTAAATAGTCACTAAAGTGTCGTTTATCACGACGCTTTTTTTATACCCAATAATCACTGTAAAGGTGGTTATCTATTTTGAAAAAAGAAATTAAAATTATCCGGCAAATATTAAAAGACTATGCCCGTATAAGGGAAGACTTAGAATTACTCAATGTAAGAGAAACACTGATTAGTAATCCTACTGCTGAGATAACAGCTAACCATAGCAACTTAAATTGTGCTGAAAATAAATTTGTACACCATGCAGATTTAAGCAATAGATTGTATCGGATTGAAACAGCTATTGATAAGATAGACAATCAAAGGTATCAAACGATTATTTGTGAATACATCGTAAACAAGAAGTATAAGCGCCAAGAATTATGTGACTTATATAAAATTAGTTTGCGTAACTTTAATAGAATCAAAAACCAAGCATTAGTGGAATTTGCTAAAAATTATGATATTAATTTGCTCTCAGACGAAACGAAAAATAGTTTAGCGCATAATTAATCAACTCGTTATTGCTAATGTGATATAATTAATTTTGGTTTTATTTATATCTCAAGGGCGCTCTCACAGTAGAGCGTCTTTTTTATTTTAAAAACAAAAAACCATCACATTTTACTGTGATGGACGTGCCCAATCGGTATTGGTATGTTGTCAGTGGCAACATTTTGGCAACAATTAATTATAATTAGTTGCCATTTATTGAAAATAATATTTGTGAAAAAGCCGTTATATTAGGCTTTTTGATATTGTTTGCCATTAAATGCAAACGTATTAAGGAGACAAGGGGATTTGAACCCCTGCACGCTTTTACACGCCTAACGGTTTTCGAAACCGTCCTCTTCAGCCACTTGAGTATGTCTCCATTTCAACTTTATTATTGTAACAAAAAAATTGTAAAGCGTAAAGAGAATATCAATCAAGGAAATAGCTATTTAATAATTTTGCAGAAATGATTTCTTGCTGATATGATATTCTAATATATGATGTAATTTGAAATTTAATTAGGGGATTTTTATGGTAAAAAAATATTATGCAGTCAAAAAAGGTCGTCATCCAGGAATATATAAAACTTGGGCTGAATGTCAAAAGGAAGTTAATGGATATCCGAATGCTAAGTTCAAAAGCTTTTTAACACTTAAAGGTGCTAATGAGTGGCTTCAGGCTACGGGAAATACCGTGCCATCAACTAAAGCAGTTGATTATTCTGATAATATTCTTGTTTATACTGATGGAGGCTCCCGTAATCATGGCAATGAATTGGGACAGCATGTTAAGGCAAATGATAAAGCGGCCTGGGCTTATTTTATTCAAACTAAAGATCAAGCTTATACTGGAACTGCTGGCGAATTTGGGGCTACTAATAATAAAATGGAGATTACAGCTTTAATCCAAGCACTAACTAAACTATTAGAACTTGGCCTCCAAGATCAACCAATTACAGCGATTTTGGATTCACATTACGTACTTGACCCAATTATGAAAGGCTGGTTAACTAATTGGCAGCGACGGGGATGGTTAACTGCTAGTGGCAAGCCGGTAGCAAATCAGAAGCTATGGGAAGAAGTACTTACCCTTTTACCTCAATTTCCTAATTTACATTTTGATTGGACTAAGGGTCATGCAACGAATGCTGGAAATAATAGGGTCGATGAATTACTAAATAAAACGATGGATCAGTTATAATTATTTAACAAGAGGATGATAAGAAATGAGAATTGGTATTGACAAAATGGCTTTTGCAACAACAAATGATTATTTAGATCTTGTTGAATTAGCAAAAGAACGCGGCGTAGATCCTAATAAATTTACCATTGGAATTGGACAAGATCTACAGGCAGTTGTACCGCCTACGCAAGATATTGTGACTTTAGGAGCTGCGGCAGCAAAAAAATTGCTTACTCCAGAATTAGAAAAAAATATTTCGACAGTAATTGTGGCAACTGAGTCAGGGATTGACAATTCAAAAGCAAGTGCAATCTACATTAAACACTTATTAGGACTTAGCGACTTTATCCGAACGGTAGAAATGAAAGAGGCATGTTATTCTGCGACAGCTGCTATCCAATTTGCAAAGGGGGTAGTGGCGCTTAATCCTCAAGAAACTGTATTGGTGATCGCTGCTGATATTGCTCGTTATGGATTAAATACTCCAGGAGAGGTGACTCAAGGAGCTGGAGCAGTTGCAATGCTGATTTCACAGAACCCTCACATCCTAACCCTTGAAGATACAACTGTCGCTTATAGCAAAGATATAATGGACTTTTGGCGGCCGTTATATGCAACAGAAGCTTTAGTAGATGGAAAATACTCTACTAATGTTTATATTGAATTTTTCCTTCAAACTTTTACCCGTTACCAGCAATTAACTGGGCGAGAATTAGCAGATTTTGCTGCCCTTACATTCCATATGCCATTTACTAAAATGGGAAAGAAAGGGTTAGAAGGGTTGCTTAAAGATCGTAATGATGAGGTAGCTCAACGATTACGAACACAATTAACCGCAAGTCAGCTATTTTCGCGTCAAGTTGGTAATCTTTACACTGGCTCCCTATATTTATCATTAATGTCATTGTTACAAAATAGTGACTTAAGAGCTGGAAGCCGAATTGGGTTATTTAGCTATGGTTCTGGTGCAGAAGGAGAGTTCTACACAGGAATCCTAGAAGATGGCTACGAGCATTATATGAATAATATTCAAGAAGAACTAAAACATCGTCATCAGGTTTCGGTGGCAGAATACGAAAAACTATTTAGTAGTCAATTAGGAATGAATGATCGGGATATCGAGTTTGATGTTACTAATGATCCATTGCCTTTCGTTCTTAAAGGACAAAAGGATCATCAACGGATTTATGAAGCTAAATAACCTAATAAAAAAGGAGCCCCAAAATGGACTCCTTTTTATTAATGTCTTTAGACCTGGTTGAGTGCGCGAGCAGAGCGAGTGCACGAAACAAAAAACCACCTGCTATGCAGGTGGGCGATAAAAATTATATAAAAAAGGCCTCTTTTGCCTTAAGATGTAGGTGTTCAAGCCAAGGTCAATAAGGGAAAAGAGGTTATATAAATATGGCTAATAAATTAAATAGCTTAGC
>OKSH01002060.1_pt1 | contig 16076 bp, 7 predicted proteins | sample 1601231 | NCBI WGS metagenome assembly OKSH01 (sample SAMEA3541596, study PRJEB24748) | human gut metagenome | biome: human gut; feature: human-associated habitat; material: faeces | place: China | collected 2012 | reverse complement strand
GCATTCAGCCACTTTTCCGGCTGTGGATAGCTGCCCGCATATTCGTATAACTGCAGGATCACTTCTTCCAGCTGCCTGTCACTTCTCCCCGTAGAAAATTTCTCTGCAAATTCCAGAAAAGCCTCCGTTCCCTCATCATAGCAGGACTCCAGCATTTCCTCCAGAACATCCTGACGCAGTAATTTCAACTCCCCTTCTTCTGCGATCCGAAATCCCGGATCCAGATTAATGGCATGAAAATGCTCCCTTATCACAGACAGGCAAAAACTGTGGATTGTTGTGATCCGGGCGCTGTGGATGAGCGTTGCCTGCCTCTGTAAATGCACATTTCCCGGTGTGTCTTCCAGGGCATTTTCAATGGCATCCCGGATTCGCTCTTTCATTTCCGCTGCTGCCGCTTCGGTAAATGTCACGATCAAGAGCCTGTCTACATCCAGCGGATCCCTCTCATCCAACAGTCTCTGAATGATCCGCTCTACCAGAACCGCCGTTTTTCCGGAACCGGCCGCTGCGGAGACCAGAATATTCCTGTTTCTTAATTCAATGACCTTTTTCTGATCTTCTGTCCACTGTACACTCATGACGGTTCCTCCCTGTTTTCGATTTCTTCTTCCATCCGGCGGATGACTTCTTCTTTCGAGTACTTTTCCAGACTCCGGTACGCATAACCGTCCAGTCTTGGATCAAACCCGCAGATATCCCGGTATGCACAGTAGTCACACCCTGTACTTCCATTCAACTCATATGGATTTGCCTGTACTTCTCCTGCATAGATCTGCCGCTTCACCTGAGCTTCTTTTTTCTTTGTATAGGAAAGCATGGCAGCAAACGCCTCCGGAGGCAGTACTTTGGAATACCTGTTGAGACTTCCGTCCTTATTTTTCCCGATCGGGTTGAGAACCGATGTCCCCGAAAGCTGATGCTCCAGATGCTCGATCACCTCTTCCTTCGCATTGATCATTCCATCCAGCCTGAGCTCTTTTAAAATCTTCTCCTCCAGTGCATGATCATCTTTTTCTCTGTCCACGATCGGGTCTTTGATCCGATAATAAAAGATACCGGCAGGCTCTACTGTTTTCCCCGGCGCACGTCGTTCTTCCAGCTCCAGTGCCGCATTCAGATACACCGGAAGCTGCATCTGCAGCCCGTGATACAATGCCACAATATCAAAACTCTTCATTCCGGTCTTGTAGTCTGTCACTTTCACGTAAACCATATCTTCATCCTCGCAGGTATCGATCCGGTCGATCTTTCCGCTTCCGAAATTCATTTCATATCCGCTCGGTTCAAAATCCCCTTTTTCCATCTGCCTGGTCAGCGCCCACACCGAACGACGGATCAGCTGTTTGATGCGCACGATCATATACTCATTGCGGGCAGTACTGTAGAGTACCGTATTTCCGTAGTCTTTGATACTTTCCTCCACACTCTCCTCGATCATGGCATCTCTCTGCACCTCTTCCAGTTTCGGCCACGGCATCCGCTTTTCCTGCGCCTTTCTTGCAAACCGCTCCATGGACTGATGGGCAATATTTCCCAGATCCATCGCCTCAAACTCATATCGCTCCCGATCCGAAAGATGCAGTCCATAAGTCAGAAAATGCGCATAGGCACAGGCCGAGAACCGCTCCATCCTTGTAACACTGAACTGCTTTTTCTCCCCGTATAATTCTGCTGCTTCTTCTCCTGTAAGCGCATCCGGTTTCTTTTTGAAAAATCCTGCATCCAGAATTCTGTCCACTTTCTGCCCTTCATTCTGCCGATACCAGGTATAGAGTTCTTTCCAGGATTCATCCACACCCAGATACCGGTCCCGAACTCCGCGGATCACAAATTCCAGCCCTTCTCCCGGAGTCAGCTCCCTCTGTGTCATGAGAAGCGCCTCTTCTTCTGTAACAACAAGCTTCGGAAACAGTTTTTTCAAATCCCAGACCAGATACGCCGGACGCAATGTTTTTCCGTCAGACGAAACCTTACTATATGAAATATGAAGAAACTCTTCCGGTTTGGTCAGATTCATATACAGATAAAATTTCTGAATATACGTCTTTTCTTTTGCGCCCGGAGAAAGTGCCTGCTTTTCTTTCTGAAACCATTCCCGGTCCCGTTCGGTAAGCAGTCCTCCCTGCCCCATATTTCCCGGAAGCAGGGTATCATTCGCCCCCACAAAAAACAGGGCTTTCAGATTGCTTTTCAGACGGGTTCTCTGCACATCTCCAATCACAACCTGATCCATACCCGGCGGGATCACACCGACTTTTGCCTCTTCCAGTCCTGCATCCAGAAGCTCACAGTACTCTTTCAGAGAAATCCCCTCGTTTCCCAAAAGTTCTGCAAATTTGTCAAACAATTCCAACACAATGCGATAGATCTGTGCGTACTCTTTCGCCAGTGCCAGCTCTTTCTTTTCCGCAAAACAGTTTTCCATCACTTTCAGCTTCTCCTGAATCTGATTTTCCACAAAGAAGCGATACACTGCTTCACAAATATCGCGCACTGTCTTTTTTCGCTGTTTCAAAACAAAGACAAGTGACTCTGTCATTTCTACAAACCGGACGCGCAGACCGTTTAACACTGCCAGTTCTTCTTCATCTGTCCTATTTGTCTTTCTCGCCCAGACTGCCTGCCATTTTTTATAGCCTCTTAAGCCCACTGCTACCACATAATTTTCCAGACGATCGATCTCATCTCTTGTAAATTCCGTAAATCCGGTCCTTAGAAAACGGAACACACTCTCATAGGAAAAGTCCTGCTCCACCATGGACAGGACACTCCTCACATATTCTACAAATGCATTCAAAAGAATACTCTTTTTGTAGTCCATAAACACCGGAATCTGATACTCTGTGCATGCCCTCTCCAGATGATCTGCATATGTTCCCATATCACTGCAGATTACTGCGATATCCCGGTAGTGGTATCCTTTTTCCCGCACCAGTCTGCGGATCTTCTGTGCAGTCAGCTTTGCCTCCATATCCGGACTGCCCGCTGCATACACCGAAAGATGATCTGTTTCATCCGGATACTGTTTTCTGGAATAGCGGAACAACTCAGATTCCAGAAAGCCAAGCTCCGGATTGCTGCGAAACCGGTAAACCGGCTTGTCATACAAATAAATTGGATCGGCAATTTCTATTTTTCGCTCTCCCGCAATCTGTACCAGACCCGTCACCATCTGCTTACTGAGTGCAAACAACTGATACGGATGCGTATACCGAAACGCATCCTCCCTTCCATCCATCTCAACTGTTATTAAAACTTCTTTGCAAATGCTCATCAGCTCTCCAAGAAGCCGATTCTGCACTGGTGTAAATCCGGTAAATCCATCCAGTGCGATCACACTGTTTTTCAAAATCTCCGACTTTGCCACCATCTGACTGAGCACATCCAGCAGTTCTTCTTTTGTAATATATTTTTCTGCAAGAAACTGCTCGAACCCCTCGTATATCATGCGGATATCTGACAGCTTATAATATAGAAAACTTTCTTCATCCAGATTTTCCATAAGCACATCCAGCTCTTCGAATCCGACTCCATACTGTGTAAACTCAGAGATCACCGACTTGACCTCACTGATGTATCCCTGCTTTTTCAAGTTCCCTTTTAATACCATCAGATGATCTTCGTATTGTCCGGCGATTTTCCGAAGAATCAGATTCTTTCCTTCATCATCCAGAACCTGTCCTCTCGACTGTCCCACTTCCTCAAAAATGCGGTGTGCCATTCGTCCAAAACTTAAAACATCGATATTCATGATCCCATGGTTCGGATGCATATTGCACAGATCAAGCTGCGTCTGCATGGTAAACTGCTCCGGCACAATGACCAGATAATTCGTCCCGGGATGTTCCATCGATTCCTGAATGATTTTTTCATAGAGAATATGCGATTTTCCAGCTCCGGAATTTCCTAAAATAAATTGAAGCATACTGTATCCTTTCTTGTCCATTTCTCCTGTTTGTCTTATTGTAGCAGACCTGTACTCCTGCTTCTAGTCTGAATTAAAAAATCTCCGGGCTGCCCCGAAGATTTTCTATTCTTTCTATTTTCTTTTTTCAACCGCCAGAATCACAGTCATGGAAAGGAGTGCCAGAATACAGTACGGTGCCGGATTCGCCGCATCTCCTGTTACAACTCCGGTTCCTGACGGACGTCCGGTTGGGATGTTTTCTGCCGGAGTTTCTGGTTTTTCCTCCCACTCACTTTTGGGATGGATTTCGATCTCATATACAGGCATTCCTTGTTCCAACACCGGTACTGCAACCAAAAACGGAGCCACTGCAAAAAATCCTTCCTCCGCAGAATATCGCTCTGTCTGACCAATAAGATATAACCCCTCTTTCAAATTGGAAAATACAAGTTTTCCATTTTTATCTGTCTCCCGATTCACGCCTTTCAGCTTTTGCTCTTTTGCATACTTCCACAACAATTCTGCATTCTCCCGCTGTCCGGAGGCAGAAGAATCATTCAGCACAACCTGTGCTCTTCTAAATTCATCTGTCAGTTCCCAGCCATTTTCTGTTGAATTTCCAACCTGATATAATGCGAACTTTGCTCCTTCAAAAACAACTTCTTTCTGGTGCATCGACGTTCCTTTGCATAGGATTTCTATCCGTCCTGTTTCCTGCGCATGAACTGCTCTTGTTCCGAATATCCCCATACAGACCAAAACTGCGATGCAAACCAGCACTCTGAATCTAATGTCTGCGCCTTTTCTCATTCTTTTTTCTCCTCTTCTGCTTCTTTGGCTGCGTTCTCAAACTGATCAGCTTCATCGTTCCCCAGATCAATCCCAGACAGATCAAGCCGATCAGCAATATTTTCAGATGCAGCGGCATCCTGGCTTTCTGTGCCATTGCCTGCTCTTCAATCTTCTCTTCATACGGAATTCTGTGTCCCCGCACTAAGAGCCGATGAGTATTGACAGAATACGGGGTACACGTAACCAAAGTCATCAGATCCTGCCCCTGCTCAATTTTCAACGCATCGATCTGCGTTGGCAGAACCGTCAAAATCTGATCTACTTCATATGCCAGTGTTTCATGCATGACTTTGACAAAGAAGACATCGCCCACCTCCAGCTGATCCAAATCTGTAAACAGCTCCGCCGAAGGCAGCCCCCTGTGCCCGGTCAGGACACTGTGCGTAGAATCTCCTCCAACCGGAAGGGACGTATTTCCTACATGTCCAACTCCACTTTGCAAGACCCGCTCTTCTGTTCCATGATAGATCGGAAGAGTCACGCGGATCTTTGGAATCTTCAAATACCCCATCATCCCGTTTCCATCCAGATCCAATGCATTCAGATACGCTTCATCCTCTGTCTGTGTCCCGTTGGAAAATGGATCTTCGATAGCATTTAACGCTGTAAGTGACGCATTGTATGCTGCTGCCTGCTCCAGGATCTGCCGTTCCTCTTCCGGCTGTATGTCCTGCAGGATCTGCTCATAGGACGAAACAATCGTCGTTGCATTCTTTTCCTGCAAGTAATTACTCACAGTCGGGTATAATAATACAGAAAAGCCAAGAAGATAGCCCATGATCCTCAATAATTTCAGTCCTGTCTTTCGCATATCTTATTTCCTTTCCTCTATTATTATGAATATCATGCGGTCAGATGCTGACCGCATGATACTTCTCTTATGAATGTTTACGTTTTTTACTTCTCATTGAACAGATCATCACAACTGCCAGAATGGCAACACCTGCAATTGTAAAGATGACTGCTCCGATACCTCCGGTATTTGGAAGTTGTGTTCCGGATTTATTTTCAACTTTGATTGTCGGAGATTGATTCACCTGATTAGACGAAACTGTCTCTGTAATGCCATTATATGTATATTTCACCTCATATTCCGTCAGTTTTCCTTCCTGACTATAAGTTGGTTTAATCACGATCTCGATCGGCCCCGTCAACTTGTTGTATCCATCCGGTGTGGTGGTCTCTTTCAGATAATAGGTTCCTGCATCCAATCCTTTGAACTGAATTTTACCAGATGCCGGAGTGATTGCTTCTACCCCTGACTCCTCTGCTTTTGCTTTCCGATAAACTGCTGCGTTTTGATCATTTCCTTCAGACTCTCGTACAACGTTCACTTCTTCAGTACAGTCTTTATTTTTATATAGTTTAAATCCAACTCCGCTCAGTGGGGATTCGTTTTTATCTGCCATGAAATATTTGTTTACTGTAAAATCAAAGGTATGAACATCTACCACATCCGGAACAGATGGAACTCCAAGGGTTGGATTGGAAGGATCATTGCTATACTCTACCTTCGCCTCATTGGTATTCGGATTCATACCAACAACTGCCTTCTCATTCACGGTAGCTGTATATTTCACAACAATCGGTTGTCCTGCCTGATTTTGGTAGTTGATAAAATCTAAAATTTCAATCGTGATTGCATTCGGATTCCCTGGCTCATGAGTCAGTTGATACCCTGTATCTGCTACCAGTGTCTGATTTCCAATCTTAACTTCTGTAACTCCCCCAAATGTCAGTCCCGCTGACAGAGTATCTTTAAATTTGAATACATAAGAATCATATCCTGTCATATCCGGAACATGAGAAGTCAGTGTATAAGTCACTGTATCTCCGATTGCTGTGCTCTGGTCGTCTGCAATCTTATCTACGACCGGATAAGAACTCTTCATATTGATTGTAACAGTAGGATCTGTGACATTGATCAGCATCGCCGGAGTTGCTACGTCACCTGTAATTCCATCCACGTTGGTTGCCCCTGCGAAATTAAACAGATAAAATCCATATGCAAGATCAGGTACCATTGTTGTCGTTTCTGTTGTTATCGTTGTACCAATCTTTTTATTCGCTAATGTCCAGGCCAAAAGTTCCTGAGACAATGCTTTTTTTGCATCTGGTGCTGTCTGATTGCTGACATACTCATATGCCTTCTGAGAAAGAGCCTCTCCTGTCAGACCTGTACACCCATACTTTGCATCTGATGTAAAAAATCCTTCGAAATCCTGACTCAGCGTATATGCAACCGCTGTTCCACTTTTTGTTGCACTGAAAATCTGATAATATGTCAAGTTCTTGCCCGCAACCGTATTATTGATTGTAACAGTTCCTGTCTCAGCAGCCCTGGTTTCTAATTCTCCTGCTGCCAGAGTTGTCAATGTCATTCCAAACAACATGATTCCTGCCATGATAATTGACAACATACTTTTGATCCATTTCTTTTGTGTTTTCATCTTTTTTCTCCTTTTACCTTTTTTCCGGTCTACCTGTGTGCATTTTGCTTTCTTTTTCTATCCCCCTGACTTTCTTTTTTCTTCCTGCTGCAAATTGTAACCGCCAGAACTGCAACACCTGCCAACATGAAGATCCATGCACCGATTCCCCCGGTTCCCGGAAGGAATCCCCAATATTTATTTGTGATCACAACCGAATAAGCATCTTTTCCCCATTCGTATGTGGTCGTATATTTCTTCAAAACACTGCCATCCGGCTTCAGCTCTTCTACGATATATTGATATTTATAAGACGCCAGTACATTCCCCGCACTGTCTGTTTCTACATGATAGACTTCCAGATCCGGAAGGATCGTCTTCCATACGTTCTTTTCCTGATCTTTTCCATTTAAAGTAATGGTATGCGACGGGTCTTCATTGAATGTGGTATCCCAGATCTCCTGTCCGTCTTTTTCGTATTTTCTCGTAATTTTTATCTGAATTTCCTTTGGACGATTTGGATTGGAAAAGTCTTTCCACACTTTCTGAATCGTCAGGAAGAATTTCTCCGCACAAGGATCCTGCATCTCTGGTGTCTCCGGCTTCTCAGTATCTCCATTCTCCATTGTTCGAGTTCCTTCCATCAGAACTGCCGACGCACTTGATTCCCATACGTGCAACTGTTTCTTTTCACTTCCGCTTGCATTGGTCAAATATGCGTCCTGATAGTCTTTATGTCGGCTCATGATCGGGAAATGTGTTACAGTGTAGATATTAAACAGCTTTCCTTCTACTTCTCCCTGTCGAAATTCTGTCTGAAATACTCCCTTTCCCGGTGCTACAGCCTGCTTTAGATCTGCATTTTCCTGCCGGTAGATCTGATAGCTGTTTCCCTGACCAACCACATCAATTTCCTCCTGATAATGGCTGCTTAGTTCCATCTGACCAATAAACTCTCCGATTTTTCCGGAAGCGCCACGAATCTCATCTGCCTGGATCATCTGATTCTGGATCACATAGCCTTCCTGATCCAATCCAATAAATCCTCCGGCGATTCCTTTCACGCCCTGTCCATCCCGGTCGAACTCTGCATTTCCTCCATACACATCATATCCGTATGAAACTCCCTGAATACTGCTTTCTGTAATTTTCGTTCGATTGGCTTTGATCAGATTAATCTGTAAATTGGAATTGTCCTTCACACCATCCGGTGAGCATGGAAGCTTCACAGTCGAATCCCCGATCGTTATGATCGCAACATCGTCTCCTCCTTCATTTGGGTCTGCCCGATTCAGCGCAACGCTGATCTCCAGTCCAAGCAGCGTCACTCCCAGTGTCTTTCCATCTGCCAAAAGTTGAATTTTCAGCAAGCCGCCAAGTCCTACATTGATTACACCCAAATCCTGCAGATTCCCTATATAAAGAATCTCCAAAAGTTTATTCACGATTTGCAGTACGGCATTTAGTACTACAGAATTGGCTTCTGCTTCTACCAAATACGCCATGGTTGTTTTTCCGGCAAAACCTCCGGCAATCTCCTCACTGGAAACTTTTTTGATATTGTTCACATGACAGTCCCGAATTCTTCCAAGATCTGCAAGCCCTGTAAAACCTCCGGCAATCTCTTCTGAGCCGCCCTGTCCGTTTACTGTAAAACCGGCCGGGATTCCGATGACACGGCAAGATTCAATCGTAGAACCACAAACATCCAGAACTCCGGCTGTCACTCCCAAAATACCTCCGGCGACATTCGCAGAGTCAATGTCCACTGTTCCGCTTTTTCCCAAGTGTCCAGCAAAGCCTCCGGCATAGTTTGGAGCATGAATCTGATTGATTCCCTGTGCTTCACAATTCTTTATGCTTCCGTTTAATACTGCTCCTGCAAATCCTCCCGCACTTCCACTGTATACAATGGATTCCTGCTGTCCAAATTTTTCTTCCCGATCTGCCGATACGGAAATTCCTTCTCCGGAAGCAGTCACTTCTGCCTCATAAATATAACTTCTAAATGCATCCAGCACACTGATATTTCCGGCTGTGATCAGACCTAAAATTCCAGTCTTGTGATCATCGGAAAGGGAAGCCACGCTTGCCACATCTGAAAGTCCCACAAATCCTCCGGCATAATATCCTCCGGCTACTTTCTGCAATCCAGATACATGAATCCCTTTTTGTTCCTTCTGATCTCCAATGACAGCTCCTGTGATCTCACCGGCAAAGCCTCCGGCATAATCCGGTGTCTGCTGCGAATAATATCCTTCTATTCTCAGTCCGTCCGCCACACCATTTACCTGTGCATAATGTACGGTAGAAACCGTTGCCTGCAGTACTTTGGCCAGATTGTCTATGTCTTTTATTAAAAGGACATCCAAAATTCCACCGATCAGACCCGCTGTATTGCCTGTACTTACATCTGCAACGGATCCCGGATCGATCTTTCCGGCGAATCCTCCAACTGCATTGCCGCCTTTGACAGAACGCACTGCATCCGCCTTACAAGGAGACTCCTGCGTTCCCCATATCTGTCCGCCGATCACAACGCCTGCAAATCCGCCGGCATTTCCCTGTCCCATTTGATATGCAGTTCCAAACGCTTCTACATTCACTCCAGAACGATATCCCGATACCGACGCTTTCTTTACAACCGGAACAAACACCTCCACTGCTTTGAGCAAATCTCCCAAGCCAAGATCCAAAAGGCCCAGTAAGGAAACACTTCCAAACTGTGCGGCTCCTCCTGTCAGCATTTCTCCGGAAAAACCTCCGGCGCTTCGCATCGCAGACACCTTCTTGAGATCTTCTACCTGCGCGTCGGTAACCGTTCCACCTTTCATTCTTCCGTTATAGCCTCCGGCACATCCGGAATCCGCCTGAATGCCCTGCTCCAGCTCAGACCGGTCTCTTCCGGCTTTTACCTGAAATCCATAGGTATACTGCTCCAGCATTGCCTGCAGCTGTTCTTCGGTCTCTACTTTCTGAACCCATTCTCCATAGGTCTTGTCACTTCCTACATACTCTACCCATGCATTCCATGTTGCAATATCCAAAAATTTCAATGGTCCATACACTGCCGTATGTTCTTCTGTGGGGTACATTGCGTTCAAAATTCCAAGCACATTTCCCACTTTTATAAGACCATCCAGGATCTCTACGCTTCCAAGCTCTGCCGTGGATGCACATTCCATGAAACCTGTGAATCCTCCGGCATACTCATATCCATAAACCGAACGCAGCCGGATCGCCGAACACGCTGTCTGCTCTCCTGTGTAGGCTGCCCCTTTCCAGTCTCTTGCATCATTTCCCCAGATATGACCACCTGCATTATGTCCTGCATAACCTCCAGCCATTCCCCGGAATACCGCCCGATCCGATGCTGCATCTGCACGTACTGCACCACCACACGGAACACAGGATGTATGGCTGTTACGGATGGTCGGAACAAACGTCTGACCCAGACTCAGCAGCCCATCTACATTCAACAGATGAGACAGCAATCCGCCTCCGGTCTTATCTAAGAGAGACGCCACATCTCCCGGCTGCAATTCTCCTACATAGCCACCGGCTGTCTCTTGTCCGATGATATACTCAAAGTTTTCCACATGAGAATTCTGAATATGTCCTCCGTTGATCAGTCCCGCATAACCACCGGCATAACCAATCCTTCCCGTACTGTCTTCACCACTGGCTTTCACGCTAAATCCACCTGGTTTTCCATAAACCGGTGAAAATTCAATCACTGAGACAACCACCGACAATGCAGATAACACATCTGTAAGCTGAAGGCTCTGTCCCAGAAGTTCCAGTCCGCTTCCAAGAGAAGCTGCACTTCCGATATCCATAAATCCGATGCATCCACCGGCATATTTCGGTGCGGTCACCGCATATGCGCTGCTTGCATCAAAGTACGATGGGGCATTGTTGTTTTCCAGCTCTTTTGGCGGCACAACCTTTGTGTGCTTCAATCCATCCACTGCGGAACGTGAAACCTGAACCCCGCTTCCCCAACCGATCAGCCCTCCTGCACTTCCAGAATGGCTGTCTGTCTCTTTTGTTTTTTCTGCGAATACGGTAAACCCTGTCTCAGAATGGACACCCGCCGCCGTGATGATTGGAATATACGCATTCACAACACTCAACAGATCGCTGATGGAAATATTCAATCCCTTGATTCCGCCAAGAAGACTCAGACCTCCGCTCTCCGCAAGTCCCCCGGAATATGCCTTTCCGGCAAATCCTCCGGCGTAATAAGTTCCTTTTACCGATTCCAGCTGATAGACTGCATACGGCTTCTCAAGACCACTGTTATTTACGGTTCCGCTCTGCATGTCTCCCAGAAAACCGCCGGCTGCAGCAGCCTCCGCCTGAACTCCTCCTGAATTGGAAACATAGGAAACCGTACAGGAATTATACTCCGGAATCAAATACGCCGCTGCACTGAGCAGATGATCGATGCTCAAAATTCCAGGAAGCTTCACTTCGCTTCCTGCTCCCTGATCTGCCAGGGATGCAAGGCCTCCAGTTTTCGAAATTCCGCAAAAACCACCCACAGCTCCATCTTCCAGATCTGCATGAACAACTTTCAGATTCCGGACCGTACAATTTGCTGCTTCTGCACTTCCACTCTCACCTAAAAATCCACCGGCTGCAAATTGATCCTTCGCCCCTGCCTTATTGGTACCTGCTGCTGTCACTTCAAATCCAGATGCGATTCCTTCCACACTGCTGTTGTCTACCTTCAGAACAACCCCCTGTGCCAAGGAAAGCAGACTGCTGATCTTCAATAAATTGAGTCCCAAAAGATCCAGTCCTCCACTGTTGACCAGACTTCCGGTTCCGGCACTTCCGGCAAATCCACCGGCAAGATTCTGTGCCGATACACTGCCAAGATTCTTTACGGTTACATTCGTGATATTTCCACCGATCCCCTGTCCGACTGCTCCTCCTGCGTAATCTCCTTTGGCAGAGACACTGTATCCGGCCGCTTCTCCCTGCACCGTCACATCTTGAATGGAAAATGGAAGATAATCCCCAATTCCAAGTGCCGTATCCAAGATTCCTCCGGCACTTGCTGTGCCCGCATATCCGATCACGCCGCCTGCATATCCTTGTTCCACTTGAATCTGTTGCAGGTTCAGAACTGTATTTACTGCACCTGTTCCCGCATAATTCACTTTTCCTCTTGCAAATGGACGCAATTCCTGTACATTTTCCAGTGAAGATGACAAAATCTTACATCCGTCTCCTCTTCCGGCGATTCCACCTGCATATTGAGAGGCATGAAGCTGAAGACCTTTTTCACTTCCCTGTACCGTACATCCTAAAATTTCTGACGGCTTAATTCCAACAAGAGATAACAGTGCTGCTTCTTTTTCTGCATTTCCGCCTAATATGGTTCCCAGCCCTTCTTTGATCACATTGAGCAGGTTATTCTGACTGTTTCCAAAATATTGTTCCAGAGAAATTGCAGTTCCAAGGGATGCAAATCCGGTAAAGCCACCTGCATACTCCTGTTCTGCATGTACCTGTTCCACGCCGGATACGCTGCAGTCAACCGCATAACTGTTTGCCATACTTCCAGTAAAACCACCGGCAAAATTCTCAGCCGAAATTCCTGACACGCCTGTCACCGTTGAACCTGCTGTCACAGACTGGATCATCAATCCATCCACCAGATTCACCCCAAGATCATGAAGCGCTCCTTTGATCTCTGCATTGGCTGTAATCCCGGAAAAACCACCGGCGAATACCTTTCCCTGTATCTGCAGATTCTCTGCTGATACCGAAGAATTTGTAATATAACTTCCGGTCTGCTTTCCGACAAATCCACCATTATAGCTGGTCGTCTTCTCACCTAACTGTCCGAATCCCGAAGCATATGTCACATGACACCCGTCGATCACCGGATTGTAATAGCCAACCGGAATCAACTGCTTCACATTCAATAAATTCCCATCCAACAGAATCGTAATCAGATCTCCCAGACCCACAAACGGAAGCACATTTAATAACTTCTCCAATAATGTGGTAATTCCACCCAGCAGTCCACTCAGACCTTCATACTGGGTCATTCCTTCTACATTTCCTGCAAATCCACCGGTAATGTCCTTTACATTTCCTATGGAGAGATTCTTTACTTCGCATCCGGAAATCTGAACTTCTCCATATACTCGTCCGACAAATCCGCCGGCTGCAAAATACGAAGGATCCTTTCCTGCAATGTTCGTCAAATTCATTAACAACTCTGACAAAGATCCTAACCCTACAAGATCCAGAATTGGTTTTAGCAATAATCCCAGAAGTCCCCCTAATAATCCAACCAATCCTTCCACCAATGAGGTATTATCTTTGATCTTCGTACTGTTATTTTGCACATGTACAGTATCCAGCGTGAGATTCGACACAGAAACCAGACCTGCAGACCTCACATAATCTGCTCTCTCACAGGCAATGGTTCCGAAAAAACCGATTCCCATATTTTTTTCCATGTCCAGATCTCCGTTTTGTACCACTTCTATATTGGATATGGTCGGATTGACACCTGGCTGCATATTCAGCCGTCCTTCCATCTTTCCGGAAAACATCAATGGCGTCCAAGCAACACCTGCCAGATCGATGTCACGGAAGATGATGTATTTCTCACTCCGGCTGTAATGATGTCCGGAATCTTCAATGTCCATATTCGGATCAATTTCCCCGGTTTTCTGATTCACTCCACATCTTCCGGTCAACGCTCCTGAAGCATGCTCCAACTCCTGAAATCCATATTCTTTTTTTCCATTCTGATCCTGCAAAAGATCTGCATCTCCGCCATAGAGCATAATGGGATTCCCTTGCTTGTCCTTATCTACCTCCCATGTAATCCCATGCCGTTTTGCCTGATATACCGCTGTATATACCTTTTTATCAGAACCTATCGCCTGGAGCTGTTCTTTATTTCCGATCAGAATAAATTCTTCTCCATGTTCATCAGTATAGATGACTTGTCCCTGGAATGTTCTTCCATCCTGTGCTGAAGCAAGGGTCTGTACTTTCGACTCTGGCATCTCTGTCGTAAAATGTCTGGAAATCACATATTGATGGAAGTGACTGTATGTAACGTATTGATCCCCGCTGGACGGAAACACCAGATTTCCGGTTCCAAAAAGTTCCGGGTCATAATCGTTGCTCATGATCGGTTCCTGTTCCGCCGTCTCCAGCCCCATCGTCATCAATTGATAGAAATGATAGAGATATACCGTATCTGTCTCTTCCTGATACACAACCGGTTCCGCTGGTGTCTCATTCCCGATAAAATTGCCGCAAAAACCTGCCGGCAGCTGCCAGATATCGTTCGGATCCCAGACAATATCATTCATCATCTGATAGGTTCCGTCTACTGCATATGTAACAGTCTGTCCTTCTAATACAAGCGGTTCACCCTGACCAAAGGTCTCCTCCTTTATGTCCCCTGTTCGGATTTCCCGTCCGCTTCCAACCGCTTTTAACTGTTCCCGGTTATATAATTTGATTACTCCGTTTTCCAATAGTTCTGTATGGAAATTTTCTTCCTGCGGCGCAGCTTTCTCCGAATCCATCACGGACTCCTCTTGTCCGGTAGTTTTTATCTGCGACTCCCCATATGTTTCTTTTGTCTCTCCTGCATATACAGGAACGCTTTGAAACAGGACTGCAATACACAAAAGCCATGCGATCCACTGTCTGCACACTTTTCGATATTTCTTCTTTGACATATCCAAACTCCTCATTCGATCTCTTTTCATTCCTCAATATCTAGGTCTAAAATCTCTGCTTTTTCGACACAGCGCAAAAAATCTGTCGATAACATTGAGTATTATACCACTTTCATTTTTATTATCAATACATTTTCCTGTTTTCATTCTTTTTTTCTGCTTTTTTCTTCTTTTTTATTACCCCCCCCCGCATATTTTTCGCATTTTTCTTTAATTTGTCAGACATTTTTTACTTTTTTTCTCTATAAAACGAAAAAAAGCAGCTGTAAATAGCCGCTTTTTCATCTATACTTATTTTTCTATCCTCATCTTTCCTTTACAGATGAACTGCGTCATCGTTCCCATCGGGCAATATACGCACCAGGAGCGTGGCTTAAACAACAGCATCGTCACAAATCCAAGTACGGTAGAAGTCAGCATCACACTGTAAAATCCAAATGCGAACTGCGCGATTCCCGGCGAAACATTCACGCCATGATACGCCCAGTTCCACGGAAGCTTCCAGGTCCATAACAAGGTAACTGCCTGATGCAGACTTTCTACTCCTGAAAACACAAGATACGTCGTCCACAGCATTTGAAAAAACATCGCAAAAAAGAAAATCAGAAATCCATAACGGAACGCTTTGCTTTTCATCCATTTAGGAACATCCTTCCTGCGGGATAACCCAAATCTGCCTCCGATCAGCTCAAACAGCTGTCCTCTTCCGCAATAACGATTGCAGTACCCCTTGTTCCCCTTCACAATTGCAATGATCAGCGGAATAAAAAAGCATAACAGTCCCAGCCATGCAAATAGAATCTGAAAAAATCCCAACACCAGATACATCAGAGAAGCAATCCACAAATAATCATACCAACTCTTTTTCATTCTGCCGCCTCCTGAATTGAAATAACCGTTGCCGGACACGCTTTTACACACTTTCCGCAGCCAACACATTTTTCCTGATCCACCACTGCCATCACTCCATGAAATATCTGAATTGCCGACATCGGACATACCTTGACACAGCATCCGCAGGCAACACAATCCCTTTCTTCCACATGGGCTTTTCTCTTTTTTCGTTTTACCTGATTCATAAGAATCCTCCTAAAAATAATAATAATCTCTCGGAATCTCTAAGCCAGTAAATATAAGGCTTTCAGATTCCTTTTT
>OKSH01002051.1_pt1 | contig 16148 bp, 12 predicted proteins | sample 1601231 | NCBI WGS metagenome assembly OKSH01 (sample SAMEA3541596, study PRJEB24748) | human gut metagenome | biome: human gut; feature: human-associated habitat; material: faeces | place: China | collected 2012 | reverse complement strand
AATTATTAACCTTTGGATTAAATAAAGCAAATTACATAGTTTTATTAGCATCTTTGATCATTTTATTTATTATTGATGTTTTCCAAGAAAAGATGTTAATACGTGATTGGTTTAATAAAAGGAATTTGGTCTTTAAATTTTTTATTTACTTTATAGCATTTGCAGCCATTATTGCTTTAGGAATGTATGGACCTGGTATGAGCTCTAATCAATTTGTATATATGCAATTTTAGGAGGACTTTATGAAGAAAAGAAAATTAAAGAAGAGTTTAGCAACAACTGCGACGGTGATGGCTGTTACAACGGGGGTGACGGCCATTAGTAATTCCGCCAAAGCTGATACGGTGCAAAATAGTAAAAATACTATTCAACAAACGCTGCCTGATACGAACCAACAAGCTCAGCAGAATGTCTGTGCAGCCCAAGACGCGGTTAATAAAGCCAATACTGATGTAGCAACCGCAAATAATGATCTTAATATTGCTAATCAAAATTTGGCAGACGCAGATCAAAATGTTGATCTAAATAAGAATCAAGTTAAACAGACGAAAGAGCAATTATCATCTCTTGAGCAAACAAAAGAAAATGCCCAACAAGTTTTAACTAACGCTCATGACGAATATTATGAATTATTGAAGCAACCAGTTGATGTTTCGTATATGGCAACTTCTGGTGGATTGAGCGTTTATGAAAGATCAATGCTTGATTATATTGCTTATGACAATCAAGGAAACCTAATTTCTAACACTCAAGCGTATAAAAATTTTCTTGCGAATAACTATCAAGGAAACATTGATTTATTAAAAAAGATTATTGCCAAAAACGAGAGAACCATTAATTACCTGAAAATGGGTAGACCATTTGAGGATAATATTAAGAATCTTGAACAAGCAAGATTAACAATAAAAGAAGAACTAGAGGAATTGCATAAGGTTGCAGCAGCGCAAAGAGAGGGAAAATATTATAAGCCTAAAGATGATATCGGCTGGATAAGTACCGATTCATATGGATTATCGTATTTTTATAGTTCCTCTAGTTATAATGAATGGGATGATGTTGACAAAATTGATCATACAAAGAAATTAATTGAAAATCACGAGGAAGCCCTAAACAAGGTTCAACAAAGATTAGTCGAATTACATAATAAAATGCAATCGGCCGTAGAAAAGGCAGAAAAAACATCTATTGCTGCCCAAGAATTGCTTCAAAAGTTAGAGCAGATTTCACAACCGCTTATTACTGCTACTCAACAAATTAAAGATGCCGAAAGTGCAATGTCACAAGCTCAACAAAATCTGGCACTTCAAGAAGAACTACTTACTGAGGCCAAAGATAAGCGCAATATTATGCAATCCCAAGCAATCAATGCGCAAACGAAGCTCTTGCAAGCCTTGCTCAATAAGACAAATTCACAAGAAAAGCTAGCGTCAGCAAAAGAGAAACTTCCGACACAAACTGATGCCTTAAAGTATAGTTCGCTAATTACCCTTGAACCGCTAACTGTTGCGCCAGGAGTAACTCCTACTCCTAAAGTTACGACAGCGATTGCGGTTGAAAATGATGATCATCAGAATAAAGCTGTTATTACTTTGCCCGGCGATGAACAAGAAAATAAGCTACCCCAGGGAACAAAGGTAGTGTGGAAAGATGATGCTAAAGTTGCAGCCGATCTTCAACATCTTGGAAAGCATACTGAAGATGTCTTGATTGTTTTTCCTGATGGATCGGTGATTTTAACTAACGAGCAAGTTACTGTTACCGCAATAGAAAAACAGGCAGACGCTAATAAAGAGACTTTGCCTGCACAGAAAACAATTGATAGTACCCAAGAAATTAATATGCGTGCGAATGATCTTTCTACCCAGGTAGTGGAAGTTAATGATGATAATCAAACCTCAGCACCAGAAATATTGGTGACTCCGCAAACCAAGCAAAATACCGTCCAACCAAACGAAGTAATAAAAGGTCAGGCAGCTCAGAATAAGATTACCCAGCCGTCATTAGCTAAGTCTTTTGAGAATAAGACGACAAATAATGTTTTGCCACGAACCGGGGATGAATCTTCACTTTCGATTATTGCCCTTGGCGCTGTTATTGGGCTAGCAGGAATTGGTGCAGCACTCAAACGGTACGAATAAATTTGTTTTTCGTCGTGCTAGTCTATATAATCAAGAAAAAATATAATATTTGAAAGGATCGACACATGAGTAACTGGCGAAATCTATTTGCACAACGAATTTATGAACGGGGGAAAGATTACTACTATCACGGCAGAGTTAAAAACTTAATGCTTGATGAAGACGATAGTTTTTCTGCAATCGTTAAAGGAAATCGGACATATAAAGTAACTGGTAGGTACCATAATGGAAAATTTTCTCAACTTCACTGCGATTGTCCCTATGCGCAGGATAACCATCGTTGCAAACACATGGCTGCGGTTTTAGAGGCGATTGATGGTGATGATTCGGCAAATGTTGAACCGCAAAAATCGTTAGGTGAGGTTCTTCAATCAGCTTTTCCGCCAAACCGTTTACTAGTTGATCCACTGAGTTTTCTAGGTAAAGAAGTTTTTCCGCTACGGCTGATTGAACATGTCTTTACTAACCTTGACGATGTTGAAGTCATTTCCGAGATCCTAGTTAAAGCTGCAGATACTTATTTCTCAATTCCTGGAGCTGAGTGGAATTATTCGGTGGCTGGGCGGTTTAAACAATATTACTTTTCAGTGCTAGTTGCTTTTAATCGAAAAACAATTGTGGACGTCCAGGTAGACTTTGTAAAGACAAGAGAAGGACAACAGATCGCTGAAATGGTTGCTCTTTATTACTTATTAAAGTACCTTGACCAGCATAATATTGAAGAGAATACTAATGAAGCGGCCCGGCAAATGCTAGCTAATTTTCTTGATCGTGATCCTGATAGTCAGACGATCATTACTGCTAATATCGGTGAATACTACGGTGGTGGCCAATACCTTTACTTCCGGGCAGGTGTACCGGACCATATGTATAAGTTTCCAAACTTGACAACTTTAGCAAATGGGGTTGCCCGTGGTGAGCGGCTTCGTTTAGGAAAGTTCTTTGATCAGCAAATCATCCCCGAAAACCTTGATAAAGATAGTAAACAGTGGTTAGGATTGATTAACAAACTATCATCAACCGCTGATTTAACGCGGGATAGTTATTACGAAGCCTCCGTGAAAAATGAGCTGCCCCTGACTGGCGTGATTATGGATGAAGTCGACCAAATATTAAAGGCCGGTAATACGCTTTATAATCAGTGGAAAATGCCTATTAAGCGGGAAGAGCGGGCATTAAAAGCGGCAGTTTCAATTAAAGCAAATGGTGCCGATGATGATCCAAGTCGTTACCTTGATGTTAGTGTTGACCTTCCTGTTGACCTTATTCATGGACAGGCAGCCTATTATCGCCTTGATGACCATACCTGGACTGCTTTTACAGGAATAGCTCCTGATAAGCTAGACCCTGTTTTCCCAGCAACCAGTAATCTTATCTTTGGTGTCGATACTATGGCTGAATTTTACCGCTATGTGTTGCCCAAGCTTCAGTCGATTTTTTCAGTCGAGATGCCCCAAGATCGCGATTTATCAAAGTTTTTGCCTTCATTACCAACAGTCGTTTTCTTATTGGATTATCATGATGAACAGATTTATTGTGACTTGGCAACTGAAACTGATGGCAAAACACAAAAAATTAAGAAAATTGATGACCTACCGCAATTTTTGATGCAAAGAGTTGAACGAGTACTAGCTAAATATTTCACTAAGTTTAATCAAACCGGAACAAGGGCAGTTCTGTTAGTTAATGAGGCAACGAATTTGCTAGCAACTGGTGTCAATGAATTGCAAGAAATAGGAATTACTAAGGCTACTCCTGCATTTAATGGGTTATACAAACAGCCGTTTACTAAGGTAAGTGTCGGTATCTCCGTTGACTCTGGCCTTTTAAAGCTTGATTTTGGGGATGATCAACTAACCGCTAAAGAAATCAAGCAAATTCTAAGAGATTTCCGACCGCATAAACAGTACTATCAATTGGGCAAGAAAACCTTGAAGATGGACGAACCTTCGCTAGCTGAATTAGTTGAGACATTGCGCAAAATGGGAATCTCATCACGTGATTTTACTGCGGAAGAACTTAAATTGCCGGTGTATCGTGCTCTTTATCTTGATGATCTTTTATCCCACCAAGAAGCATTAAATTATCGTACTACTTCAGAATTGCGCCAACTAGTTACTGATGTTAAAACTCCTCAGAAAGATTTTAAGGTGCCGGCAAATTTTCATGCAACATTGCGTCCCTATCAATATGACGGTGTCCAGTGGTTAATGGCCTTAATGAAGTATCATTTTGGTGGACTGCTGGCGGATGAGATGGGACTAGGCAAGACCTTGCAGATTATTACTGTTCTATTAAGTGAACAAGGAAACGGACAGAATTTAATTGTTGCCCCAGCAGCAGTTATCTATAATTGGCAAGATGAGATTAAAAAGTTTGCGCCAGACCTTAAAGTAACTGTTCTTGATGGTAGTAAAGCTGAACGACGGAAACAGTTTGCGCAAAGTACAGAAAGGGATATCATTATTACTTCCTATGATGCCGCCAAACGAGATATTGATTTTTATGAAGGGCATGTCTTTAATATTGAAGTTATTGATGAGGCTCAGTACATTAAAAATCCCCAAACTGCTGCCGCTAAAACAGTCAAAGCGATCAATGCTAAGCAGCGTTTTGCTTTAACTGGAACTCCGATTGAGAATTGGTTAAGCGAACTTTGGAGTATTTTTGACTACTTGATGCCTGGTTTTCTCGGTTCTTATCAGCAGTTCCGCAAACAATATGAAGGACCGATTATTAAAAATCAGGATGACCAAGCTCAGGACGACTTAAAACGTTTGGTACAACCATTCATGCTCCGTCGTTTAAAGAAAGATGTCCTTAATGATTTACCGATGAAAAATGAACAGGTATTTTTAACACCCATGGTTGGTAAACAAGAAAATCTATATCAGGCACGGGCTCAAAGATTGATAAGACAGATTCAAAAACAGAATGATGAAGAATTTCAGCAGAATAAATTAGCAGTCTTGGCAGAAATTACTCGTCTTCGTGAACTATGCTGCAGTCCTCAATTGTTAGACAGAGGGTACAATGGTCCTTCAGGAAAAATTAAGGCAACTATGAACTTAATTAAGGATGAAGTGGCGGATAATCATAAAATTTTACTCTTCTCGCAGTTCACATCGGCATTAGCAATTTTAAAAGAAAAACTTGCTAAAGCAGGAATTAAGTACTTTGTGATTGAAGGAAAGACAAAGAAAGCAGATCGGTTACAATTTGTTGATGAATTTAATTCCTATGATCAGCCAGCCGTCTTTTTAATTTCTCTGAAAGCAGGAGGAACGGGGTTAAATCTTACGAGTGCTGATGTTGTCATTCATTTTGACCCGTGGTGGAATATTGCGGCTGAAAATCAGGCGACTGACCGTGCTCATCGTATTGGTCAAAAGAATAACGTAACGATTTACAAAATGATTGCACAAAATACAATTGAAGAGAAGATCATTGAAATGCAACAGAAGAAAGCAGCTCTTGCCAATTCTATTCTTTCAGGAAACGAGCTAGCAAATGCCGTCATCAACAAGGAGACACTTCTCAACATTCTCAAATAATATAGATTTTGTGAAGTTTTGTCCTAAGTCCCTATAAAATCCCGCTATAACTTGCTATACTTAAAATATTAATATGTGAAAAAAGGGATGAGAAGAATGGCAATGGTTGATTTGCATTGTCACCTTTTGCCGGGGATTGATGATGGTTCAAAAAGTATGGAGATTTCATTGCGACTTGCAAAAGAAGCAACAGAAAACGGGGTTACCCATGCACTTTTGACTCCTCACCATATGAACGGGCACTATGTAAACCATAAACAAGACGTTTTAGCGCGAACAAAAGACTTTCAAGAAGAACTAGAGAAAAATAATATTCCATTAACTGTCTTTCCTGGACAAGAAGTGCGAATTAATGGTCAGCTAATTGAAGCCCTTGATAATGATGATATTTTATTCGCTGATGAGAGTGGAAAGTATATGATGCTGGAATTCCCAGACAATGATGTACCCCATTACACTAACCAGATGATTTTTAACCTTCAACAACGGGGAATTACGCCAGTGGTTGTTCACCCTGAACGGAATACCAAGATCATGGCTGAACCGGACTTGCTTTATCAAATGCTGGAAAAAGGATGCTTGTCACAAATCACCGCTAGTTCCTATGTTGGTACATTTGGTAAAAAAGTCGAAAAATTCAGTAAAAACTTGATTGCGGCTGGTCAAGGATATATCTTTGCTTCTGATGCTCATGACCTTCCAGGACGAAAATACGAAATGCGGCAGGCCTTTGACAAATTATTGCGTGAATTTGGCGCTGACGTTGCTCAAGAATATCAGGATAACGCGCGAGCTATCATTAACGGGGATGAAATTGGTCGTCATCAGATTAAAAAGATTCAGCAACGTAAGAAATTGTTTGGGTTATTTTAAAAAGCTAAGATTAGTTCAGAGACTGTGACATAAATCAAGTTACTTTTATAAAAGACAAATAGCGCAGTACAACAATGGTCTCCAACGCCCGGTTAAACCGAACATTGGAGGCCTATTGTTGCTTGCGGGGGCTCGAAAGAGGGATAAATTGATGGCATTATATTTTACAGACGTTTTTTCAGGAAGTGCCGACTGGATCGTGACTGACCCTCATGCACAAGGCACGATTGTTAAAGTATCACAAGGGACCGGCTACTTAAATCCAAAGTACCAATACCAATATTCGTTAGCAAAGAATGCTGGGCGACTTTTAGGACTCTACCATTATGCTGGTGGTGGTAACCCGATCGCAGAAGCAAATTATTTCTTATCGCATATTCAAGATAAACTCGGACAGGCAGTTTTAGCCGTTGATTGGGAACAATATCAAAATGCTGCCTGGGGTGATACGACTTGGGTACGGCAATTTGTTGATGAAATTCACCACCAAACGGGGAGATGGCCGTTAATCTATGTTCAAGAATCAGCAATTTGGCAAGTTGCTAATTGTGTCAGTGATTGTGGCCTCTGGGTAGCCAAGTATGCTTCGATGGATTGGCATTCGTGGACAGTTCCGGCAATGACAGTTAATACGAGTCCATGGCAGACATATACTCTTTGGCAATTTGCTGGGGACGATGAAGACCGCTCAATTGCAACGGTTGATCGTGATGGCTGGGAGCGCCTTGCTAATCCAACTGGTCAAGTTGATGTTAAGCCAACCCTAACACAAAACGATTCGTCAACGTGGACAGATTCCTTGGGCGATGTGTGGCACCGTGAAAAGGGACGTTTTATCACAGAGCGCGTTCTTGATTTACGCTGGGGTGCACTGCCGACATCTTCTGTGATTGCGACCTTGCCAGTTGGCTCCGTTATTGATTATGATGCCTGGTCACGTCATAATGGATACGTTTGGTTACGCCAGCCCCGCACAGGTGGTCAATATGGCTATCTTCCATGTCGAAACGCTGATAGTAATGAGGCATTTGGCAAGTTTGAACCACTTAGTTAAGAAGCTAGTTCCACGTATTATCCGTGAAAAAAGGTGAGGCTGAGAGAAAAAATTTCTCCCAGCCTCACTTCTGTAAAATGTAAAATTTTAAGTGGATTTAACGATTTTTTACGTATATATAATATTAGAGACACTATTTTCAGGAGGAACTTATGCGTTTTTTACATACAGCTGATTGGCATATTGGCAAGACCTTAAACGATTTTAGCTTGCTTGATGATCAGCTAGCAACCTTTAAGCAGATTGAAGCAATTGCCAAAGACCAGCAAGTTGATGCGATAGTGATTGCGGGGGATTTATATGATCGGTCCGTGCCCAATGAAACAGCGGTTAAGCTCTTAAACCAGATGCTGCAAGACTTAAACTTGACTGATCATTTTCCTTTACTGGCAATCAGTGGGAACCATGACTCAGCGGTCCGTTTAAGTACGGGGACTGATTGGTTTGCTTACCAGTCATTTTTCTTAAATACTACCATTAATGATGCTTTTACCCCGGTCACAATCAAGGATACCCAATTTTTCTTATTGCCCTTCTTTGGGATTCAAGAAGTTCGCAACTACTTTAATGATGACAAGATTAAAAATGTCAATGATGCGATGGCGCGGATTACAACTGAGATGGAAAAGCATTTTGCCCCTGATAAAAGGCATGTCCTTGTCGCCCATTTCTTTGCGGCTGGAAGTAAGCGAACGGCGGATTCTGAAACTTTGATTGAGGTTGGCGGATTAAGTGCGGTCACGACAGATGTTTTAGCTCCCTTTGATTATGTTGCCCTTGGTCACCTTCATAATCGCAACGCTTTAAATGACGAAAAAGTTAGGTACAGTGGCTCCCCAATGAAATTTTCAGTATCGGAAGCCAAGCAAGAAAAGGGCGTCTGGATTGTTGATACAGCACCTTTTAAGGCCGAGTGGGTTCCACTATCGCCAGTTCATGATATTCACCTTTTGAAAGGGAGGTTTGCTGAACTAGCTACAAAACCCGCAGAAGCATTACGGAACGATTTTTATGACATTGAATTGACTGACCAAGAACGAATTCCTGATGTACTAAACAAGTTACGCGAATATTATCCAAAGATTGTCAGCCTTCATCGGACACATCAGGCCAAGCAGGTTCAACTCAATCTTAGTAAAAAGCGTGCTCAGGAATCACCCCTTGATTTGCTTACGGATTTTTATTCCCAAACGATGGGAAATGATTTAACTGACCGCCAAAAGAAGTGGGCAGAAAAGGCCTTGACTCAAATTATGAAAGGGGAGGAATAGGATGCGTCCATTAACGATTGAACTACATTACTTTGGGCCGTATGAGCATCAAGTGATTGACTTTACGCAGTTCACAGAGCGTTCCTTATTTCTGGTAGCAGGGAATACTGGTGCGGGGAAAACCACGATTTTTGATGCGATGTGTTATGCACTTTTTGGTCAAACAACCAATGATCGTGATCGGTCGGCTGCTGCTTTACGTTCTGATTTCGCACCAGCTGATCAAGAAACAATGGTGAAGTTTACCTTTGAACACCAAGACCTTAAATATCAAATTATGCGTCGTCCTAAACAGGTTTTAAAGGGACGTCGCGGCAATTTAGTTGAACATAATCAAGCCGTTGACCTTATTTACCCGCTTGAAAGCGATCATCCCCATGAAATCACTAAGATCAAGGAAGCAGACACGTTTATTACTGACCTGCTCAACCTGACCCGCGACCAATTTAAGCAGATTGTCCTTCTCCCTCAAGGAAAGTTTCGGCAGTTTCTTGATTCAGATAGCAATACGAAGGAAGCTCTTCTAAGAGACCTCTTTAATACGTCCCGTTATGAGCAGTGGGCAACGCAATTAAAAAACGATTTGCGCGAACAGAAGAAGTCATTGACGACTCAAGAAACAAAACTTCAATCATTAAAGGAAACAGTAACCGAGATTGATGCGCAATTAACAACTAAAGAATGGTTAGCAGAAGCAAAAAATTACCTATCCCGACTAAAGGCTAATCTTGAACACTTGGGCGATGATGAGCAGCAACAGCAAAAGAAAGTTGATCAGCTTGATTCCCAACTTCATACTGAGCAAGAGTTAAAAAAGAACATTGAGGCATTGGCTGAGCTTGTTAAGGCTGGAGAAATACTGCAAGCTCAAGCAGGAGAGATTCAAGAAATAAAGCAACAAGTAAGATCCCTTGACTGGTATCAAGAACACCAGACAGAATACCAACGGTGGAAAGATGGCGAAAAGCGTCTCCAAAAATTAACAGCGGACAATGAAATTCTCCATGAGAACCTGCGCAACCTTCAAAAGCAACAGCAAGTAATTGAAACTGAACTGCAGCAAACGAGCAAGCAGCAAGAAGAGATTGATCAGCTTCAAACAGAGGTCGCCGACTTGACGAATAAACTACCATTATTCGATGACCGAGATAAGCTAAAATCAACTGTCGATGAACTACAAACACACTTAAAGCAGCAGAAAAAACAGCAAGCTGCTTCCAAGAAGAAGTTGCAAGACGCTCAACAGCAATTGACGGTTGTTACTAATAATTTAAAAGAGCATGAAAACTTAGGGGAAATTCAAGTTCAACTAGCAAAGAAGGAAGGCCTTCAAGAAAAATTAACGACTGCTGGAAAAGATTTAAAGCAATTAGAAACAGAATTTTCATCTGAAAAGGAAAATTGCGTGAAATTAAAGCAAGAGCAGGGGGATGCTGAAAAGCTCGTTCAAAAATCGCAAGGTGAGTTGGATGACTTAAATGATCGCTTTGCCCGTCACCAAATTGCCATTCTTGCTCAAAAATTAAAGCCAGCTACCCCTTGTCCAGTTTGTGGATCGCTTGACCATCCCCATCCAGCAAATTTAGCAGATGATGGTGAGTTGGTAACGGAAGCACAAGTTAAAGCAGCAACCGTTAAAGTTCAACAAAATCGTAGTACGTTTGACCAGTTAAAAGAGCAAGTTCGCCAAAGCGTTGCCCAAATTGCTAACTTAACGACACAGGTAGAAACTCAGCAGGCAAATTTAGCCGAACTATTAGGGGAGGATGAATTACCGAGTGATTGGGAAGGACAAATTGAAAATCATGCTCAGAAACTAGCAGAAATGAAGACTGACCTCGATAGAATAGAACAACAGGTTAAAGAATGGCGCCAAGAAGAGAAAGAATTGGAACAAGAATCCAAGTTCTCTCAAGAAGAATTAGATAAAATAGACGAAAGTGTGAACCGCTGCAAACAGGATTTAATCGCCAAACAGACTATTCTGAAAGAAAAAGCAGCTTCTTTACCAGCAAAATTTACTACTAAAGAAGCTGCTGACAAGCAAATTCAAACTGATCGACTAAAGATTAAAGCCTTTAATAACCAGCTTGAATTATTGCAACAACAACGACAAGAAAATACCGAAAAATTAGCAGGGACAAATAGTCGGATCGATCAGACTAAAGAAGAACTTGCCACCCAAACGACGCAACAGGATAACTTACACCAATATCTTGTGAACCTTTTAGCCCAATATGATGTCCAACTTAAATGGGATTTCTGGCAAGAAGCTAGTGAACAAGTAGCAACATTGTCATCATTACGTGAACAGGTAACGACCTTTGAGAATCAAGTTCAGGATAATCAGTCCCAACAAGAGCGGTTGACTAAGGCCATCAATAATCATCCCATGCCAGATATTGCGTCAACGCAGACCAAACTTAATACTGAGCGTGAACAACTTCGGCAATATCAGCAAGAAATGGGTCAGTTAACTGCTCAGTATAAGCAATTAGAAGAAACGGATCAAAAGATTATTAAGGTAGTTGAAAAAACAGGAAAACTTGATCAAGAAATTAATGAATTACAAACATTAACAGACGTCGTGACTGGGAATACCGAAAATCACGTTAGCCTAGAACGGTATGTATTACAGGCATATTTTCAAGAGGTCTTAGTTGCAGCAAATGTTCAGTTAGAACGATTAACTAATGGCCGCTACCAGTTTGAATTAGCAACGGAAAGTCATGGTGCTGGTGCCAAGTGGAGTGGACTTGAAGTTAATGTATATGATGATAATGCTGGCAGAACGCGAAGTGCCCGGACTCTTTCTGGTGGTGAAAGTTTTATGGCTTCACTTGCCCTTGCTTTAGCTCTTTGTCAGATTGTCCAAGAGCAAAGTGGGGGAATTAAGATTGACGCGCTCTTTATCGATGAAGGATTTGGTTCCCTTGATCAGCAAGCTCTTGAAGATGCTCTTCATTCCCTTCAAGAACTCGAAGGTCACCGGATGATTGGAATTATCAGTCATATCACTGAACTGGAAGAACAAATTCCAGATCAATTAATTGTTCGATCAAGAAATGGCCGTAGTTATGTCGCATACCAGCATGAAATATAATTTGCATTCTAAAACAATATAGACTTGGTATTAAGGCATCTGTTACCAGGTGCTTTTTTCTTATGAGCGCAATTATTGGATTCATGATGGGCACGTTATAGAATGAAACCGGAAGTAGGTACTGCTAAAGGAGGGTAAATATAATGAAATATTCAATTTTAAACCTAGTTCCCATAAAAAAAGAAAATGGTGAAAAAGATGCCTATTTAGAAATGGTTGACTTGGCTCAGGCGGCTGAAAAGTGGGGTTATGTTCGCTATTGGATTGCTGAACACCATAACACAAAGCTCTTTGCTAGTTCAGCCACGCAGCTTTTAATTGAAAAAACGCTCGCAAATACTAAAACAATTCAGGTTGGCTCTGGCGGGGTAATGCTTCCCAATCACACTCCTTATATTGTGGCCGAACAATATGGAATGCTCGAAAAGATGTATCCGGGAAGAGTTAACCTTGGTCTAGGGCGTGCTCCAGGGACTGATGCAAAAACAGCGATGGCGATTAGGAAGGAAAATTTTAGTCATCAAGAGGATTTTGAAGCAGATATTGAAGAATTAATTAGCTATTTTGAAGATACCAATGAAGTTCATGCTTATCCAGCAGCTGGAGTTAATGTTCCTATATATATTTTAGGGTCTAGTACTTTTAGTGCGCACCTGGCTGCTCGTTTAGGATTGCCTTATGCCTTTGCCTCGCATTTTGCACCAGCCCAATTAGTTGACGCTGATCAAATTTATTATCGCGAATTTAAGCCATCAAGATTTCTTGATAAGCCCTACATGATTGTTGGTATTAACGCTTATGTCGCCGATACGGATAAAGAAGCTAAATATCTTGCCACTACTTTTAAGCAAACAGCCTTAAACATCATTACTGGCCAAGACATGCCTACTTTACCTAAACCAGTGAAGTCAGAAGATGAAATCTGGAACAACTATCTTAAAGCGAAATATGTTCCTCATTTTGGTCCAGTTGCATTAAAAAATGAAAATATTATTGGGAATGAAAAAGACGCTGTTCAAAGAATGACTGATTTGACAGTGATCGGGAATAAAAAAGAGGCAAAGGAACAAATTGAATACCTCCGTAGTAAAATAAAGTTTGATGAATTAATGGTTAATAGTTACATCTATGATGAAGTAGCATGGCTTAATTCATACCGGCTATTTAGTGAGGTTGTTAAAGAGATTAATTGAAAAATCGCCAAATAATTTAAAATAAAAAGTGCAAAAATTAGTTTTTTTCGTATATAAATATATAGGGGAGGTGATTTGCGAGATGAAGACTTGTTCGTTCATAAACTCCTTTCCCCATTGTTTACTGTCTTCATTTGTAAGTCACTTTTCCTAAATGGGAGCTGGGACATGAGTCAAGTTGCTTTCATGGTGAAAATCGACTTTTGTCTTGCTCTCTTTCTTCTCCCACAAATCTCAATGTAAAGATCTCTTATCTGCTCTTTTACGAACCACCAGATAGGAGATCTTTATTTTTTAAATAAAAAGTGCAAATGTTATCTTTTTACGTATATATTTAAGTGAAGGCCTAAAAATGCATTTAATGCTCTTTAACTCCATATTATCTTCCACAGTCTAATAGGCCTTCACTTCAAAAGCTAGGAAATTTTTCTTAGCTTTTTCTTATAATAAAAAGTCATTATTGTGGGGAAGGCAATAATGACTTTGAAATTATTTATCTTAATGATTTACGATATCCAGCGGCTTGCGCTTCTGCTTCTGAGTTGAAATAAACCGCATTTGCTGAGTTCATATGATAGCCTTGCTGATCAGGCGTATGGTAGATTTTTGAACGAGCATTACCAACGATCATACCGGCCTGATCGGTTCGCATATCACCGTTATTCGATGGTGCAGTTGAACTGCTGCTTGTATTAACTGCTGAACAATTAGCGAAGGCTGACTCAGATTCACAGTCACAAACAGGAACTAATCAGAACACTCAAAACGATGCTAATTCCCAGACTGAAGGAAATCAGCTTCAAGAAGTTCCAAGCCAACCGGTATCTCCAACAGTAACCTTGCCAACAACAGCTGGTCAACCAGTCGAAACTGTTACATTACATGCTCAACCTAAGCAACAAACCGTAGCTGCTGCTAATAATCAATTAATTAATTTGACGCCTACATCAATCAATGGCCAAAAACAAAAAGCAGCTAACCAGCAAGCAGCTTTACCACAAACTGGTAACGATGAAGATCTTGCATTACTTCTTCTCGGAAGCTCATTAATGGCAGCAACCGGATTGACAATTATTGATCGCAAGCGTAAACATGCTTAATTGCTTAAAATAGACTGTTACTTTCATTATTTGGAAGCTAGCAGTCTATTTTTCATTATTTTGTTTTCTCGCTATAATGGAAACGATAAAGTAAAAATGGAGTAAGAACATGGCAGAAAATATCATCAATATTTTAAAAACCAATAATATGACCATCTCATTTGTCGCTCAAGAAAGCGGCCTCGACGTTGCGCAAGTTAACGAAACACTTAAGCGGCCCGTTGCAACTTGGTCAATTCAGATTCTTAATGCACTTGCAGATGCTTTAGGAGAGCGTCCAGGAGAATTATTAGAACGGATTCAAGACTTTGATTTTCACTTGCATACTGACGATGATCAATTAACGATTCAGCACGTGCAGTTCCAAACACCTTCTTCTTATCAACAAGTTCGGTTTGCAGTTGAAAGTAATGTTTTAGAGGGATGGGAACCTACAGCAACAGACGTAAGGCAATTAAAAGAGAGCGCCGAAAATCCAGATGATGAAATTTTAATGGAAATTGAGCAATTATTTGGTGATGAAGATGACTGATGAAGAACTTCAAGCAAAATTTTTATATGATAATGGAACACTCCGCAATAAATTTGCAATTAAAAATGCGGATGAATTAAGCTTAATTGAGTATCGCGGCGTAGCAGAAAGAGAAGTGGCCCTCCTTCAACAACAACCGAAAATTAAGAGTTTTGAAGATTTACAGACAATTAATAAATTCCTTTTTGGTTGGCTTTATGACTGGGCGGGTGAGTTACGTAACTACTATATTTCTAAGGCAGGTTTTGATTTTTTGGAATATGGTCGCTTTAATAATGCAATTAAATATATTAATGATGAAATTAGGCGATTGAATAAGAAAAAGCAGCCTACCATTGAGGATTATGCTGCTCTCTTAAATGATTTGAACTATATTCATCCGTTTCGTGAAGGAAATGGGCGGTCAACTAAATTATTCATCCAGTTAATTGCCCTCCATCATGGCCAGGTAATTGACTATCCAGCAGACAACGCGGAAATGATTGCCGGGTTAAACCAATCAGATGTCGGTATTATTGCCAAGACCATGGCATTACAAAAAAGTGCTGGTTAATTTAGTTTACTAGCTGCTTGTTTATCAAGAATTACTGTTACGTTTGGATGCTGTTGGAGGGCTGATGCCGGAACAGCAGTCGTGATTTTACCGTTGACCATTTTGTTGATTGCGTCTGCTTTTTGCTCACCAAAAGCGAGTAAGATGATATGTTTTGCTTGCAAGATTGAACCGATTCCCATCGTGTAGGCTTCTGTTGGTACATCCTTGCTTGAAGTAAAGAAACGCGCGTTGGCATTGATAGTAGCAGGGGTTAACTTTACTTTATGGGTTTGGCTATCAAAAGGGGTTCCAGGCTCATTAAAACCGATATGACCATTATTGCCAATTCCTAAAATTTGCGTATCAATAGGGTAAGTAGCCAAAATCCGATTATAGTGATTAATTACTTCAGCAGCATTCAGGTTACTGCCATCTGGAATAAAACTTTTGGCAAACGGCTTTTGAGCGAAAAGATGATGCTCCATAAAGTAATGATAACTTTGAGGATCAGTTGATTTAAGACCGACATATTCATCAAGGTTAATTGAAATAAGGTTGGAATAATCGACTGAACTACTAGTCATCTCTTGATAAAGACCTAGGGGAGAACTCCCTGTTGCGAGGCCAAGCACCTGGGCACCGTTTATAATATCTGTTTGAAGAAGTTTAAAGGCATTTTGGCTTGCTTCTTCTTTATTTTTTGTTACAAGAATTTTCATTCTTATCACCTCACGATCATTGTAATTCTTTTAGGGAAAAAGAAAAGAGTAACTATTAATGTTTATTCTTTAGATT
>OKSH01002040.1_pt1 | contig 16205 bp, 17 predicted proteins | sample 1601231 | NCBI WGS metagenome assembly OKSH01 (sample SAMEA3541596, study PRJEB24748) | human gut metagenome | biome: human gut; feature: human-associated habitat; material: faeces | place: China | collected 2012 | reverse complement strand
GCCCTGGGCATCTGATGATCTCAGATGCCCAGGGCGGCTTTCTCCATGTGTGATTTGTTTTTTTACTTCGGCGTTTGCGGACTTACACGGCGCTTTCTGCTCAGGGGGTGTCCGTATCCGCAGTGTCTGCTTTATCGGCCACACAGGGCGCGACAGGGGGCTACGTGGGGGTATAAAAGGAAGCAGGAAGTCTGTTTCCGAAGAAGCAGGCTTCCTGCCCTATGTGCTGCTTATGACGCGCTGTCCAACGGGTTTGGGCGGTATCCATCCATAAGTTCATCATTTTCCATGATGAAGGAACGTGTCGTATCCTGTCCCCATGCAGTATCGTATTTTTCCATCAGATAATCGCTCAGTTCGGTTCTGTTCTGAATCTTTACCAAGCGGTACGGCTCCTGAAAGGCGACCTTTTCAATGAAGTACAGACTTCCGTCCTCTGCCGGCAATAATACGCCCACGTGCCCGATAAACAGCGTATTGTCCGTATCCGAAAATCGGTCATGGAGGACAACGGAGATCAGACGGGCAGAGCTGTCTTCAAAGGAAATCCCGCGCTCCGACCAGCCCGCCTGAAGCGCTTTGACCTGATCCGCCACCTCCGTGGTATCTGCGGCAGTTACCGGTGCAAACAATGCGCAGAACTTGGACGTGCTGTCTCCGCAGAGAACGGCGGGATCTGCGGCCAGCGTTTCAAGATCCATAAAGAGGGAGTCCTCGCCCTGCGTTTCCGGCTGATCTACTCCGGCGGTGACGAACTCACCGAACAGACTGAAGGCCGTGACCCGGCAGTTATAGCCGGGGAAGCTGCCGTTCTTCTCCGTCCACAGATCTTGCATCTCATAGGGGTCATATCTGGTATCGGTGGGAGCGGCGCTCTCAAACCCGCCTGTCAGCCATTCGCTCTTGACGCTGGCATTGAACTGATCCACGCGGTCCAGCAGCAGCTTCGTTCGGGTCTCATCCACATTGGCATCTGCAAGCGCTTCGGTGAGCAGCTTGCGCGAGTCCGCGTCCGTCAGATTGGAGTACGTTACGGTTTCCAGTGGCGGCTGCGCTGAATCCGGCTTGGCTTGCTGCCCGCAGCCTGAGAGTGCCATGAGGAGGAAGCTGACCACCAGAAGCGTGGTCAGGGAATTTCTTTTCAGTTTCATAATTGATTTTGCCTTTCCTTTCATCGATCCTTGCGGGACAAAGCTGAACTTGCCGCACGGAACACTTAATATGGTAACCGACTCAGCAGGAAAAGTCCATATCAAGTATAACGTTTTCTTTTCAATTAGGTTATAGGGCTCACTTCAGATTATGTGTCCGACTCCCATCCGATAGGAAAAGCCGCTGCCTCACACGCCAGAAGAGAGGCGAGGGATACATCGGCTGCTGGTTTTCTTTGTTTTTAAGCCTTAGTGTTCGAACCACACCAGACCATAAATTCGGCAGGGCGCATCTTAAAAATGTCGCCTCTCGCGGGGCAAAACTGGAATTTTGAAAAATCGAGTTTTTGCAACCTTTTCGCTCTAAAAGCAGCGCATTATATATGAAAACGCCACACTTTCGTGCGGCGTTTTCGGCGTTGCATCTTTCATCAACACATTTTGGTGGACACCCTGCTTCCAAATCCGAACCGTTTATATCGTCCAAAGTAATTGTTTCCGTTCCGTCTTGATAGTTAAAGGTCAGAATGATTTTATCATCGTACACATAAACCGCGTTGACAAAGCTATCAATCAAGCGCTGCCGCTGCTCCTGCTTGGTAGTATCAATGGCGCGGAAGCGTTGCAGAAAAAATAAAATCTGTTCTCTGCTAAGATGCGGCTTTTGAAGTTCTTCCTGTAAGATGCTGACCGTCAACCGTTCCTTGGTGGCTTCCAGCTCCTCCAACCGCTGTTTTGTAGACACGGTGAAAATTCCCTGCTGAATGGCGTTCAACATATTTTGTATGCCTTGCTCGGTCTGCGCTAACTGTGCCTTTAGAACGGGCAGAGAGGTATTTTCCCGCGCTTGTACATCAAGCACCATACTTGCGATTGCGTTAAGCGTTGTATCATCAAATATCATTTGCATGGTACGCTCGACCACCAGATTTTCTATCCAGTCCTTTTTTACCGCCTTTTTGGTACAGCCAGTTTTCCGCTTTGCGCTTCCGCATTTGTAATAGTAGTGCTTCTTCCCGGTATGGCTCGTACCGCTTTCGCCTACCATCAGCCGCCCACACTTGCCGCAAAACAGCTTCGTTGTCAGCAAAAAGGCTTCATCCGCTTTACTCATAGCCGGGGCGCGTTTGTTCCGTGCTATGCGTGCTTGTACCCGGTCAAATAGTTCCTGCGGAACAATAGCGGGAACGCCGCCGGGAATAACTACATCTTGATACCGATACTCGCCTATGTACTTTCTGTTTTTCAAGATGGCGTTGAAGCTGCCTAAACTGTACGGCTTGTTGTGCTTGGTCTGCAACCCTCGCTCATTGAGAGATTCCACGATAGCACGGACGGTTTCGCCATCGGCATAGCGGGTAAAAATCTCCAACACCACGGGCGCGGTCATGGGGTCAACCGCCAATCGTTTATCACTTCCCAACACATACCCCAACGGAATACCGCCGCCGTTGTTCAACCCCTTTAGGGCGTTTTCTTTCTGCCCTCGGTGTATCTTCTCGGACAGTTCAACGGAATAAAACTCGGCGTACCCCTCTAACAGACTTTCCAGCAAAATACCAGTGCTGTCCTCTGCAATAGCCTCTTTTGCCGATACCACCTTAACGCCGTTTTTCTTCAAAATGGCTTTGTAGTGGGCACTGTCATAGCGGTTTCTGGCGAACCTGTCCAACTTCCAAACAAGGACAATATCGAACAGGCCGTTTACGCTGTCCTTAATCATGCGTTGGAAATCCGGGCGGTTATCTGTTTTCGCGGACAATGCACGGTCAATATAGGTGCTTAACACCGTTATGCCGTTGCGCTCGGCGTATTCCTTGCACTCCCGAAGCTGCCCCTCTATGCTTTCCTCACGCTGACTATCGGAAGAATAGCGGGCGTAAATCACAGCTTTCATACTTGCACAACCTTTCGTTACTCTGTGGGTGGCTTGCCCGCCTCACTGGTGGGCGTTTCCCTTGATGTCCTGCCATTCAAAAATCTCCGTTTGTCAAGGTCTGGCGCAGCCAGTTCATTTTAACCTTGACGGGCGGAGATCTTTTGAATATTCTCCGCAAGGGGAAACTCCCGCCTTATTTTCGCTGTTCTTCCAACAGCTTTGTTAGTGTTTCCCGTAATTTTTCACTGACCGGAGAAGCCGGGTCAAAGCACATATCGACAAACTGCCGTAGTTCCTTGTTGTCCTGTGTAATAGCTTCCACCACTTTCGGCTTATGCTCGTATAGCTTTCCCTCCGGCTGCTCCGTTCGGGCAAAGATATAATCCAAAGAAACATCAAAGAAATCGGCATACCACCGCAAAATCTTTAGCGGCGGGGAGGACTGTCCGTTTTCATAGCGGTTCACACTGGCCTGTGTTGCGCCCATCAGCGCGGCCAATTTAGCCTGTGACAAGCCGACACTTTCCCGCAGAGATTTAAGCCGCTGCGCTACCTCTTGCATAGTCAACACTCCTTTCTTGTTTTATTATGATACAATATACGAGTTAAATAGTCAACACGAATATAGCATAAAACGAGGCGGTCAGAATAAATACTCTGACCGCCTCTGAAACAATAAAGGCTTATTTAGAAAATGCCCGATATAGGAAGGTCACGATTTGGGCGCGGGTGCAAGTGGTATCGGGAGAGAATGTCGTTTTGCTTGTGCCGCTTGTCACACCTTGTTCAACCGCCCAATCAACAGCGGGAGCATAAATCGTTGTAGTGGCTACATCGGTAAAATTGCTGTGCTTTTCAGCGGCATAGAACCCTGCTGCTCTCCAAATGTAAAGCACGGCCATACTGCGAGTGCAAGGGGTATTTCCATTGAAAACAGTGCTATCTCTGGAAACGATATTATTTTCTTTCGCCCACAACGCGGCCTTATAAAAATAGTCGCTTTCCTTTATGTCGGTGAATGTGTTCGTCTTGCTAGTCGGTTCGGGCGAACCCTGTGAGCGCCAGAGGAAAGTCAAAATCTGCGCCGTAGTGCAGGTGCTATTCGGTGAAAAGGTCGTTTTAGATGTTCCTGCTGTAATACCCTTATCGACTGCCCACAAGACTGAATCCGCGAAATAATCGGTTTTCACTACGTCGTTGAATCCGCCGACTTTTTCTGCCGTAATACCGGGAGTAGGTGTCGGAGTAGGCTTAGATGTAGAGGCGGAAGAAGATATTTTAGCGGTTATGCCTTTCAACTGAACGGGGGTAGTCTGCATTGCAAAGTCATAGGGGTCTTTGTCATTTCCGATTCCGTTCAAGTAACTGGAGCGCCCCCAGAACCAAACAGAACCGTCTGTTTTAACCGCTGCGGTACTAAAACCGCCACAAGCGACTACAGCAACATTATCCAACACTTTACAAGGGGTCAACTGGTACGGGATACCCTGCGTAGAGTAAACCGTCCCACTATATCCGTTGCCGACATTTCCGCAGTCATTTTGGCCCCACATCCAAAGTGAACCATCCGCTTTTACTGCGGCAGAAACATCTGAATTATTGCTGACCGAAACCACATTGTCCATCACTTTGCAAGGTGTTTTATAGGTGTCCCAACCGGCAGTTCCGTTTGCCATTTGTCCACTCGCATTAAAACCCCATACCCAAAGAGAGCTATCCGTCTTGACAACGGTTGTCACAAAACCGCCACAGTTCACAGAACGAACATTTTCCATAATTTTAATCGGTACGGTTTGAAGCTCAGACCCGCCTACATTTTTCCCATAATATTCATTGCACAATCCTGATTTATCGCCCCACATCCAGAGAGAACCGTCTTTCGTGATTGCAGCCGTATTATGCCTGTCACAACTGACAGCAACAACATTTTCCAAAACGCGGACAGGAATATCGGAATCATTTGTAGTACCGTTTCCTAACTGCCCGTCAGAATTTTTACCCCACATCCAGAGAGAGCCATCTTCTTTGATTGCGGCATAGGTATCATCAGACACACTGACAGAAACTACTCCGTCCATGATTTTTTTAGAAGTAAAGCGTTCAATATAGTTATCATTTTTGTCATAGTACCCCTGTGTTGTAAAAGTCCACAATGAACCATCTGTTTTTACAACGGCGTGTTCCCACAACCCACAACTCACTGTGCGTACATTCTCCATAATTTTTGTGAACACCGGCGATGTCCCACGGTTTTCCAGTCCCAAATTTTGATAATTGGGGGCACTAACCCAAAGTACACCTTTGGTATCTACAACCGCCAGTATGTCACTACTACCTAAGCTGATTGTATTTACTTGCCCCACCATGGCAGAATCAGCGGCCAAAGCGGGAACGCTCATTCCCAAGCAAAGCATAAGGACGAGCGCAAGAGATAAAATACGCTTCTTCATCTTTCTTCCTCCCTAAATAAATATTTTGCCGAAGATTGCTGTTTTTAGTCTAACACATATTTTTCATTGGTGCAATCACTATTTGTGAGGCGTTGCCTAACATACATTCCTAATGAATTTGGGTACACTTTCGTTAGGTGGTGGCTCACAAAATGAAACAGCTTGTATTCGACGAGGATATTTATAATACGATACGGCGCAATATCAAAAAATATCGTAAACAGCGCGGCCTAACGGCTGCGGAATTGGCAGAGCAAATCGGACGCTCACATGACTTTATGCGACAGATTGAGAGTGAAAAGGTTGCCTACAATTTCAGCGTAGATACATTTTATCGGATTTCTGTGGCACTGGAAGTCAGTTTAGATAAGTTAATAGAAAATTGAACGGAAAGCAGCCCCTATGGATTAAGACTGTAGGGGCTGCTTTTTTATTTACTTTCTTGAACAGTTTTTTTCTCTTGCTTTACCACTTGCTAAGTTTTTCAGTATGCCAGTGAACAAGTCTGCACAGAGTTCAGCTGTATCAAGTTTTACAGAAATCGGACCCTGGTTTAGTTTTTCCTCCAAATCTGCTTTTAGCGCCGAAAGCCCATTATCTGAACACTGGTAACGCAGATACTCTTCGAATTTGTATGGTTCGCTATTGGCGTATAAGATACTTGCATCACGCTTGGATATAGGGCGATTTCCTTTGAAATAAGCCTGTAGTGTACGCACACTTTTGTTACGCATTGGATTCTGATACATATCTTCTTTGTTAACTACTTTGTTTCGCCTCCCAGGATGCCCTCTCATAATTCTATCGGTGATTGTGACGATAAAATCCGCTTCGGTTTCTCCGTTTCCGCAATATGGATACAGCAAAGCCACAAACTCGCTAAAAGATAAGGTTGCCATTATCAAAACTCCTATCCTCATTTTCCGTGTGCGTTATTGTGCGTTTTTGTACGCTCTTGTCGACGACAAACGGCTCAGCATGGGCTATGCTTTAAGCATGGGTACCCGGACTGAACCTTGAAAACTGAATATTAAATATAGTCTAACACAGATTCACCAAATTGTAAAGAAGATTTATTTAATGGAGGTTTCATGACATGGCCAGAAAAAAACTTACTACTATTCACTTTATTCCTGTAGAAGTAGAAAGCAAAAAGGAACAAAAGATTCTTGTTCTGTATGCTGACGAGGCCGCAACTGCGCAGTATTTGGCTGGAACTATCAATGATGATACGCGGTTTACGGCGTTCTGTATTCCAACACCGAATATGTCCACAGATTCCATGACGATTCTTATGGAAGATGGTATCCCGCGGAAAGTCTTTTCTATCACGGAGGAATAACTAAAATATAAAGCTGGCCTATCCGGCTTGACGGGGAGAAAGGAGCATATAGTATGCCTTACAAACTGTCGGTAGACCTTCCCGCAGTCAATGCGGGGTATGATTACGCTGTACTTACAGGAAAATCCAGTATTTTTTCATACGGAAGTGATGGAAGACGCACATCAGATGAAGCTATCGGAGTTAAGCTGACCGTGGCGCTGCAAGGCGCGCGCCTTGCCCCTCTCACTGTCAAATTTAACCACGATCCGCTGATAAACGTCGCCGATGAGGAAATTGAGGAAGCTGTTATGAACTGTAAGCCTTTGTTTGTACAGATTCCCGACTGCGCTGTGAGTCTTTTTTCCAGCAATGGTAGCGGTATCGGTATGACCGCTACCGCCCAGACCGCCCAGATCGTTACCCTTAACAGCAAATAAAAATATAGGGCAGGCATAGGTTTTCCTATGTCTGCCCGGAAAGGAATTTTGCATGGAGCAAGTAAAAACCCTAATATTTCAAAACGATAATTTCACTTTCTATGCTGTTGCACTTGCCCTCGCCTTGACTGTGGCTATCTGCCTTGTTCAAGTCATTCGTACACCGCCGCTTTTGAAACGGCGATTTGACCGCGCTGTGCGGCGCTGCGACCTGCACAACGCGCAAAACGAATACCCTGTGCTTATCAGCGTCAAACGGGATAAGGACAAGCCTCATGGCTTGATTTTGAAGGTCAGAAATAAAGGACTGTCACTGCCGGATTTTAATAACCACTATGAGCGATTGAGGGTAGCTATGGGCGGAATTTTCCGCATGGAGTACGGGCGCAATATAAACTATACCCTTCTATTCTTTCTTCCACAAAAATATATTTGCCCCACCTTGTTCACGCCAGATGATTCGGCTTCCGGCAGCATTGATGTGAAGCACATAATCAATATGCTGATTGTCGGTGCGACAGGCACGGGAAAAACTGTTGCACTAAAAATCCTGCTTGCAAAAATTGCACGATTCCAGCCGGACGCGAAAATCTGGCTGCTTGATTTCAAGCAATTCGACTTTCGCAATCTTTCGGACAAACCCAGATATTACGGTTACACAGACTGTCTGCAAGGCTTGGAAGATTACTATGCGGCGTTCAAGCAGCAGCAGGAAAGCGGCACAGCGGGTGCGCCCCAATACCTTATCATTGATGAGTGGGGCAGCTTTCTCCTGTCTTTGGATAAGAAAACCGCCGAACAGACAAAAGCAAAACTCGCGGAGCTGCTCATGCTGGGGCGGGCATATCGCTTCTTTCCGATTGTCGGAATCCAGAGGCCGGATGCTGCCTATTTTGCCGGGGCGAGAGATAACTTTCAATGCTGTCTTGCTCTTGGCAATCTCAGCCGTGAGGGGCGTAGGATGCTGTTCCCGGATGATTTTGCAGAATCCATTACACCGTGCAGCAAGCGCGAGGGGCATCTTTATATTGATGGCGTTGGTATCGAGAAAATCAGAATTGCAGAGGTGCAGAGCATGGATGCTTTGGACGAGGCGATTCAAGAGGCAATGAGCCGTTAATGTTGGGCGGGGCGGGCGGCGAAGCAGCGCGAGAGCCGCCGAACCGCCCGCCGCCGCAGGCGGCTTAACTTGATATTTTATGAACATTGACAGAATCCCGGATGTGCGGCCAGACACGGCGGAAACGCCCGTGACGGTCAAACGATGCGGGAATGTGATTGAAGTTCGCTATATGCGTTCCACTCCATGTGCTGTCATTGAAAAGGTAAGCGCCGACTTGTATGTTGATAAACGGACGGGCGAAGTCAAAGAGTTCTGCCACACAGAAAATCGGGCAGACAGCAAAGCCAGTGTTGCACAATCGCTCCGCAAGCTGCGCGACTTAATCAATGCCAATTTAACAGCCCCGGAAACGGCATTGTGGGTAACGCTGACATATAAAGAAAATATGCGGGATGAAAGGCGCGTCTACGAAGATTTCCGCCGTTTCTGGCAGCGATTTCGGTATTACCTCAAAAAGCATGGATACCGACCTGCGGAATATATCACGGCGGCAGAACCGCAAGGGCGGGGCGCATGGCATTTGCATTGCCTCTTTCTGTTCCCGGAAAAAGCGCCTTTCATTCCTAATGCAGATATGGCGCGAATTTGGGGGCATGGATTTACCAAGACCAAAAGCCTACAAGGAATTGACAACCCCGGCTTGTACCTGACCGCATATCTGGGTGATATGGAATTATCGGAAGCGTTCCGCGCCGGAAACGCCAAAGGGCAGATAGCAGAAGCGGAAATAACAGACGCACAGGGCAAGCGCCAAAAGAAAGCAATCATCAAAGGGGCGCGTCTGCACTTATATCCACCCGGCTTTAATCTGTACCGGGCAAGTCGAGGTGTGAAAAGGCCGGAGATATGGCAGACGACAGAAGCCGAAGCACAAGCATTGGTACACGGCGCACCGCTCACCTATGAAAAGACAATTTCCATCACCGATGAAGCCGGGGCAGTTAAGAACATTATCAACTATCGACAATACAATAGTGCCTCAAAGGAGGGAGGCCAGCTTGACACAGCGCAAGAAGCACTACCATCCAAAGATACCTGACTATGAATTAGAGGCGATTGCCCGCTGTCTGCTTCCAGATATGCAAAGCTATTTTGAAAGTGACGAGGGCAAGCGGGCCTTTGCCGAATGGCAAGCACAGCAGCAAAAACAGGGGGACAATTCCAAATAACAGCGGCGGCAGTATGTACCACACATACCGCCGCCGTTTTACTTTATACTATCTCGTCTAAATAAATGATAAATCCGAACCCATTCCCTATCGGAAAAAGGTTCGGATTATCTTGATTTGTCGTGTGTCGACAGAAAAGATGCGCTTATTCTCAATCGCCCAAAAATTCCAATTGTGCTTGTTCCCAATAAGATAATGTTGGTTTAATCTTTAACACACTTTTTCGCACCCATTGTTCATAATCATAGTTATCCATTTTCTCATTATTCCGTGATTCCTGAAGCATTGAGTTTAAGCGAATCGCCAGTTCACGAGGTATGCCAATATCAATCATCTTTTTAGTGGTTTTCTTATATGCTCCCGCTTGGAGGCTGCGGACTATTGTGCTATCTGGATTTTTTATTTCAATAACCGGCTTGATTAATAATGGAATATCAAAGGAAACTGTCTTTTGAAGCATTTGAATTTTATTCTCGATTTTTAACTGAATATCGCCATCGGAATAAAATTTGTCTTTGAAGAATTCAGACAACGGAACTTCACTGGCCCACCTAATGCTTTCTCTGCACAGTATTCCTCTGCTTGTCCCTTGACGATATTCCTCTGGAATATAGCGTTTAAACATGGCTGCAGTGAAATTCGTGTCTCTCAAAAACCTAAGAATATTAGATAACTTGCTCTGGGCACCACGCTCAACTGGGGAGTTCGGTACCGGACCATCAAATGTCTTGTATATCGCATCTAGAATTACTGGATCCCAATACCTGTTATGCATGCAAATATCTTTAGGAATCGTAAGTGATTCCAATTTATATTTGATCGCTGCAATCTGACTAGATGAGAGCATAACCCCAGTTTCAGCCATTCGTTTCCCTGAGCCTTCGCCATAGCGTAAAACCGTCTGACGAATATATGTTACCAAATAGCCAAATCCATCCATATCGGTCCCGACATATCTGTCGGAGTTTACTGCATCAATTATCTCTGTTTCATATTCTTGAAATTTTTGACCATAGCCTGGCAAAACATCCTTATAAACATCATCAAATAGCCCTTGCTGTTCATAACCATCCGTTTCTTCAAATTCGCCTTCATCAAGGACAATAGTTCGGCCTATAAAGTCTTTCATCAATCGACCGGCTCTTCCCCTTAAATTTGCCATTTCATAGTTTGTTAATTCGGCTGCGTGTGCGTGTTTTCTTCGGTACAAATGAGGATTTCGGATAATTATATTTTGCGTTGGAAGATTGACCCCTTGCATCAATGTTGTTGTACAAACAATATTTGTCACCAATTTTTGCTTAATTGCTCGCTCTAAAGTTCGCCTTACGTGCGTTGGCAACTTTCCATGGTGATATGCTATGCCTCCAGAGAGCGTACTACATAAAGCATAGTCTGGGTGTACAGTTTCGCTTAAATATCCAATTAGATTTTGTATCATGGCAGAAGAAAACTGCGGAACACTCTTGGCGATTGCTAATGCGATTTCTCTCGCAGCCTCACTAGTAGGCGCAAAGATAATATTCTGTTCTTCGTTTAACCTGCCAACAATTGCACTTAAATATTCTGTATACTCTGCAGTTAGTTGGTTGGAGCCATACCCCTTGATAAAAGAGGATTCTTTAATTTCTTCCCTATATGGATTTTCAAAAAATCCGCAATATTGCTTGAACCAATATGATGTTTTTTCCTTTTTTTACACTATATGTCAAGTTCAATACAGGACTGCTTTTTGTTTGTATTTCTGTTGTCTCCGTTCCAAAAAGCACCTCTCCGAGAGTCGCAATATTATCAATTCTCGGACCAGAAACAATTATCTGTGATATGTTTGCAGTGTGTCTCAGTTCCTGAATCATATCATAGAGGATTTTAGCGCGAACATCATTCTCTTCAGTGGCTCGTTCGATATTTTGTATTTCATCAATAACCAAAATAGTTTTATTCGGCATTCCTTTAGAGGAATGATCAGACAATCCGGAAATCGCCTTTTCCTGCGTCCACACGTATATTGTGTGTGCTGCCTTTGACTCTCCTATCATCAAGTTACTTGTTATAATGTAATCCGTGATACCGACTTGTATAAGCAGTTTATGATAGTCTTCTACAACTTGATTTAGAAGGCTCAATGTTGGAACAATATAGATTACATCCATCTTTTCCGCCAACATTTTTCTTGCGGTATCTAATTGAATGGTATAGGACTTACCAGCAGAAGTCGGCGCAGACACTCCTAATATTTTTTTGCATTCTAATGCATTCCAAAGTTTTTTCTGAAAGGCAGTCAAAACGCATTTTTTATTTCCAATAGAAATTTCGTATTTTGCCTGCTGCAATGTTAATGTTACCTTATCAAGTACACTGCAGATTGGCGAAAATTGATTGGTTTCATGATTATAGTCTTTATCAGCAATTATAGCCGATGTTGAGTAGCCAATTCTGGACAGGATTTTAATCACTAATTCCCGCAGGTCATATTGCTTTTTATCAACATGTTCCCACATTAATGCTAAAATACCGATAATTTTATCTGTGCTTACTCTATTAACCATAGTTGTCTGATAATCTAAACAACGAATTGTATCTACGATCAACCGATAATCTGGGTCCAATTGTTTGTTAATAAATCCAAGACGACGAGACATACAATAATATTCTATCTGAAGCCATCTTTGCAATACTTCATCTATATTCATATTGCTTCCCTTCATTTGTTAAAACATTTCTTGAAATTCAGTGGCCAGTTCTTCAAATTTCCATATCGGAAATACAATGTATGTGATACGGTGCAGTATTTGGTTATCTTTAATCGGAATTTTTTCGTTGTCGAAAGCTTTATATCGATTTTTAATTATGTTCTTAATCTGTTCTTTAATTTCGTACTCGTTAGTGCCAGAAATAGCTTTCGTCTCGCTGTAAAGTATCAAACTCACAAGTTCCACCTCTACATTAGGCAAAGTATTCTCAAGAATGCCTTCTGCAACGGCATCCATATCCTTATCCAAAAAATCTTCATGTAGATACAATCCAAGTTCGCCGCGAAACTTTTTATATGTATCAAGAATACTGTCAATAGCCTTTTTAAATGCTGAAGAGAACTGATATTCGCTTGTGTATGCTTTTGCTTCACCCAGCACTATAACATTTTTCCCGTTTTCAATTTTATAGTGCACTGCATCCGCACCATATCTTTCATGTTCTGCCGATGTTGTAATTGGCATTTTTCTGAGCAGCGGTACGGCTCCCTTAAACCGCTGGATAAAGTGGAATAGCAATAATTCTCCAAGCTGTCCTTGAATCAGCAACTTATCATCCCCGCGTCTAAATTTTGCTTTTGCCTTTCGTACCACTTGACTTACCGCTGCGCCTTCTGATTTCCCTGATTCGATGAATTTTGCTTTTAAAGCAGCGTATTTTTCTGAACTATAGACCCAATCAACTACGGTATCAATAAGCTGTTCAAGGAAATCGCTTCTTAGTTCCATGATATCTTGATAAGAAACTGCGGCTCCATAATGTTTTCGATCTTCTGGTACGATATCAAATTGCTGTTCAAACACATAGATATTTTTAAAAAGCGCATCATTGTTAATTAACCGAGCTTTGATGTCTTCCTTCGTCATAGCGCTGCCTCCGAACAGATATCACATTATTTAATATTTATTATATCATAGATGTACTTTGCGTGCAATATTGCCAGTTTGTCAACTATGCCGAACAGCGGATTTTACATCATTATCGGTTAATCTAAAAGTAAATATGTCGCAAAATTCCTTGCAATGTTAACTCATACTACCATATCCCTTACCCCATTTCTGCTTATAATTCCTGTCCCAGTACCATATCCGAATCCCGGAAGTGAATGCGAATGGTTTCGGCATCCTCCACCGTGATCTTCTGGATAATCTGGCGGACGAACTCATCGTCGAACTCCGTGTATCCTACGCTGCATTCCATGGTGTTGTTCCACATCTGCTGATGGCGGGTCGCTTGTTCTTTTAAGCCGACTTCCGTCTGCTGAGCGTCCAGGATCTGTGCTTTGAGGGATTCTTTCTCGTCCGTCAATGCCTTCATTTGGGCGTTCAGTTCGACGTCGTCCATGTTTTCCAGCAGGGTACTCTGCTCCCGGCTCACCGCCTCCATGTGTCTTTTTAGTTCCAGCAACTTTGTACCAGCCTGAGATAATGCCTGTTTTGCCTCTTTGGCCATTGCCAATACATCGGGACAAGCCTCCTGCCGGATGGTGGCAGACTCGTTCATGGCGGCGAAGATCGCACTATGGAGCTTACTCTCGTCCAGCGTTGGAGAGTTGTGGCAGTATCTCGTGCCGAACTCCAATCTGGAAACGCAGCGCCATACGATACGCTTTTTCCCATCTCTGGCCCGAGTCATTCGCTTATACGGGGAAACGTACGAGTAAAGATTCATTTTCCATAGATATCATAGAGTAGTCCCTGCATCAAATACAGGACATTTTGAATAATCGATTTCATTAAGCCTGACATATCTCTGACATGTCAAATTTGGATTTTCGTGATTCCTACTGACAAACAGGGTCGGAGACATCTGGCCTCTCAGCCAGTCCAGACACCCTATGTGTACCAGTGTCCATTTCAGTAAATTATATCAATCTCGGGTTATCGTATCCGCGAAGTTTCTTTGACTTTAACCGATCTACATTGATTGGTGATAGTACCCGTTTAGAGGTATCAATCGTCGACACACTGGAGGAACTTTTTGCCGAAGTTGTATTCTTGCTTATGGTGACCTTTTTACATTGCTGCTAATATCGCACACTGCATTAGCACCGAAGTCTTGCAAGTTTTCTCGTCTCATTTTCTGTGGTATCCTAATCTAACAGAGGAGGATATTACTATGAAATATTCAAACGAAGAAAAGCTATCCATCATCACGCGCTATCAGCAGGGCGAAAGTGCTATCGCTCTTTCCAATGAACTCGCTATCCCTCGAAGCACCTTATACCGTTGGCTCAACTCCTTTCCGACAGACAGCTCGGGCAAGCCATTGAAATTTTCCTATCAAGAATACGCATTACTCCAGCGCAAAGTTGAAAAATTGCAGAATATCATCACAATTTTGAAATCTGTTGGCAGAATATCATCACAATTTTGAAATCTGTTGATTGTCTGGTATCCGCACCATTAAAGGAACGGCTTCATGCTTTAGAGCCGTTTTATGGAAAATATGAAGTTCACACAATATGCGAGGCGCTGGATGTTGACCGCGGTACATTTTACAACCATATGTTACGCAGCAAGCGCGGCAACGCTTGGTTTGATAAACGTCGCCAAGAATACTGCCAGCTCATCCGTGATGTGTTTGACGAATATAGGCAGGTGCTGGGTGCAGAGAAAATTCGGACGATTCTCGTTCAGCGTGGATACCAAGTCAGCGCGGAATATGTTTCGCGACTCATGCGTGAAATGGGCTTAAGCAGCGTTCGGACGACGGCGAAGCAGGAATATCTAAAGCTGCGTGAACCGGAACGAAAGAAAAATATCCTGCGGCAACAATTTAACGCTCAGCGGCCAAATCAACGATGGGTCAGCGATGTCACCTGTTTTAAACTTGGGGATCACTACTTTTATATTTGCGTGATTATCGACCTTTTCTCACGCAAAGTGATCGCACATAAGGTTTCAAAAAAGAACAGCACCCAACTTCTCACTGCAACATTTAAAATGGCGCATGAAGAACGCCATCCCCCATCTGGTCTTATTTTTCATAGCGACCGTGGAGCGCAATATACCTCTCACCGGTTTCAACAGCTTTTGCATAAATACAATACGAAGCAATCCTTTTCTCAGCCCGGCAAGCCGCATGATAACGCGGTCGCAGAATCATTCTTCGCATCGTTGAAAAAAGAAGAGCTCTACCGGAAAGATCATCCTTCCGATAGAGCATTTCAAGCCAGTGTAGCTTCCTATATTGAGTTTTACAATACCAAACGACCTCATCGCACATTGAAAAATCTGACACCATGCCAAATGGAAGAGAGCTGCTGTGCAACTGCTAAATGAGACATCCGTGTTCGAATCGCCTAATTTGCTCGTTTTCTACTATGTTTTGAGACGGTTTGTATTTTCGTGTCTCATATTTGCTTCAGCGCGCCACTCGCTGAAATCCCTGTCATACCAAGACTTTCAGGACATAAAATGACCCTACCCAATCCTCAAGTCTCATCGACTTGTTCGAATTGGGTAGGGTCATTCAGATGGTGGAGACGGTGGGGATCGAACCCATGACCTCTTGACTGCCAGTCAAACGCTCTCCCAGCTGAGCTACGCCCCCGATTCGGCTAATAAACTTTGCATAAAAATTATAACGCAACGGATCGGTTAATGTCAAGCACAGAGCATCTGGCAGTATCACCGAAATTGCAAAGTAAAAATTGGTAGTGCTGCCGAAAATTTAGACGGAACTGCCAAGTTTTATCTGCTGTTGTGACTCCGTCCCAAACTTTGTGTAAACCTCCAACAAGGTGTAGAATAGAAGCAGGATGACGGAGGTAATCACAATGGCAAGAAGGGAAAAAACACCAGAAGAAAACGCACGTCGCGAAAAAATCGTGAGCTGCTGCAGCTGGCGAATGTAGGCAGCAAGAACAAGGACACGGATAACAGCCGGAACGGGCACAGCAGCAAAACCCTGCGC
>OKSH01002036.1_pt1 | contig 16216 bp, 11 predicted proteins | sample 1601231 | NCBI WGS metagenome assembly OKSH01 (sample SAMEA3541596, study PRJEB24748) | human gut metagenome | biome: human gut; feature: human-associated habitat; material: faeces | place: China | collected 2012 | reverse complement strand
CGCTGGAGGAGCCGGCGAACTGTGCGTCGCCGTGCATACGGCCCATGGAGTCCGTCAGGCCGTAGGAAGCCGGGCCCGCGGCCACGTTGTCCGGGTGCAGCGTGCGGCCCGTGCCGCCGCCGGAGGCCACGGAGAAGGATTTTTTTCCGTTCTCCATCGCCCATTTTTTATAGGTGCCGGCAACCAGGTGCTGGAAGCGGGTGGGGTTGGTAGAGTTGCCCGTGATGGACACCTCAACGCCCTCCTTCTTCATAATGGCAACGCCCTCGAGCACGTCGTTGGCGCCGTAGCACTTCACCGCGGCGCGTTCGCCGTCGGAAAAAGCCTTCTCGCGCACGACCTTCAGCTCGCCGGTCTTGAAGTCGTAATCCGTCTCCACATAGGTGAAGCCGTTGATGCGGCTGATGATATAGGCGGCGTCCTTGCCCAGGCCGTTCAGGATAACGCGCAGCGGCTCCTTGCGGGCCTTGTTGGCGGTGCGGGCGATGCCGATGGCGCCCTCGGCGGCGGCAAAGCTCTCGTGGCCGGCCAGGAAGGCGAAGCACTTGGTCTCGTCGCGCAGAAGCATGGCGCCCAAGTTGCCGTGGCCAAGGCCCACGGCGCGCTGTTCGGCCACCGAGCCGGGGATGGTGAAGGCCTCCAGGCCCTCGCCGATGGCGGCGGCACAGTCGGCGGCGCTCTTCAGGCCGCGCTTCACGGCGATGGCCGTGCCCAGCGTGTACGCCCAGACGGCGTTCTCAAAGCAGATGGGCTGCACACCCTTGACGATCGCGTCAACGTCGATGCCCTTGGAGAGGAGCATCTCGCGGCAGGCGTCCAGAGACTCCAGGCCGTTTGCTTTCAGGCATGCCTCGATTTTCGGCATGCGGCGTTCTTGACTTTCAAATTTAGCCATTGTTCTTCTCCTCCTCTCTTACTCTTCGCGCGGGTCGATATACTTCGGCGCGTCCGCAAAGCGGCCGTAGGTGCCGATGTTCTTCTCGTAAGCGGTCTTCGGGTCCACACCGTGGCGGATGTCCTCCATCATTTTGCCCAGACGGACGAACTGGTAGCCGATGGCCTCGCCGTTCTCGTCGACGGCGACCTTTGTGATATACCCCTCGGTCAGCTCCAGGTAGCGCACGCCCTTCGCCTTGGTGGAGAAAATGGTGCCCGTCATGCTGCGCAGGCCCTTGCCCAGGTCCTCCAGGCCGGCGCCGACAGGCAGGCCGTCGTCGGAAAACGCGGTCTGGCTGCGGCCGTAGACGATCTGCAGGAACAGCTCGCGCATGGCCACGTTGATAGCGTCGCACACAAGGTCTGTGTTCAGCGCCTCCAGAATGGTCTTGCCGGGCAGGATCTCGCCCGCCATGGCGGCGGAATGGGTCATGCCGGAGCAGCCGATGGTCTCCACCAGCGCTTCCTCGATAACGCCCTTTTTCACGTTCAGCGTCAGCTTGCAGGTGCCTTGCTGCGGCGCGCACCAGCCAACGCCGTGCGTCAGGCCGCTGATATCAGAGATCTGATATGCCTTTACCCACTGGCCCTCCTCCGGGATGGGGGCCGGCCCATGGTTCGGGCCTTTCGTGAGCGGACACATACGTTCTACTTCATGAGAATAAGTCATAGTGATGCTCCTTTGTGATGTTCTTTTGTGTTTCTCTTTTGACAGTTATTTCACATTTGCGCTATCCTATATTATAAAGAAAGCGCTGCTGCATTGCAAGTGCGTGGGGCCGAAAATCAAAACTTTTTCCCCCATTGTGCGCTTTTGCCCGGTTGCCGCTGTCTTCGCTTCCGTTTTGTATAATATTACAAAAAATTTTCTATAAATTTGTTGACATTAACGATTCACATGCTATACTGTGGTTGACAGGGGAACGTCGGCCTGTCAAACGGAAGTTGTGGAAAATAGAATTGTGAGAGGAGATATGCGGTCATGGCATCTGTTGATATGCATGATATCGACCTGAAAGAATTCAACGAGGTTCTTGCCGCCTGCAAGGGCGATGTGTTTATGGTAACGCCCGAAGGCGACCGCCTGAACCTGAAAAGCAGGCTGTGCCAGCTCATCGGCTTTACCAAGCTGATCGAGGGCGGCAGCATCGCGGAGGCGAAGCTGGAGTGCTCCGACCCCGAGGACCAGCGCAGGCTGTTCCGCTTTAATATGTTCGGCGAAAAGTGAACCGTTTCACCTTTTGGCGCGCCCGCATCCGCGGGCGCTTTTTTGTGTCCGAACGCGCGGATGCGCACGGTTTTTGCAGCTTCACCGTTTGTTTGTACGAAGTTGGACGGTTTGGTTTGACACCGTATTCTATAAAGTAGTATTATAAAGTGGAATTGTGCGGCGGCGCGCCGCGCGGAAGGTGAGTGAAAAATTTGTCTTTTTTTGAAAAACTGTTCGGCTCCTTTTCCACGAAGGAGCTCAAGAAGATACAGCCCATCGCGGACAGGGTGCTGGCGCTGGAGGCCCGGTACCAGGCCATGACCGACCGCGAGCTGCAGGCGATGACGCCCGCGCTCCGGGAGCGTCTGGCAGGGGGCGAAACGCTGGACGACATTCTGCCCGACGCCTTTGCCGTATGCCGCGAGGCAAGCTGGCGCGTGCTGGGCATGAAACACTTTCCCGTACAGGTGGTGGGCGGCATCGTGCTGCACCGCGCCTGCATCGCCGAGATGAAAACCGGCGAGGGCAAAACGCTTGTCGCCACGCTGCCCGTATATCTGAACGCGCTCACCGGCAAGGGCGTGCACGTCGTCACCGTGAACGATTACCTGGCCAAACGCGACAGCGAGTGGATGGGAAAGCTGTATAAATTTCTGGGTCTTTCGGTGGGGCTCATCATCCACGGCGTCACAGGCGAGGAACGCCGCGCCGCCTACAATGCCGACATTACCTACGGCACCAACAATGAATTCGGCTTCGATTACCTGCGCGACAACATGGTCACCTACAAAGAGCAGATGGTGCAGCGCGGGCATTATTACGCCATCGTGGACGAGGTGGACTCCATCCTCATCGACGAAGCACGCACGCCGCTCATCATCAGCGGCGAGGGCGATAAAAGCACCGATCTGTACAAGCTGGCCGATAATTTTGCCAAGGGCCTGAAGGCCACCGTCGTGGCCGAGCTGGACGACAAAGAGGACCAGGACGAGCAGGTGGACGGCGATTATGTTGTGGACGAGAAAAAAAAGACGGCCACGCTTACCGCCAGCGGCATTGCCAAGGCTGAAAAGTACTTCAATGTTGAAAATCTGGCCGACGGAGCGAACATGACGCTGCAGCATCACATCAACCAGGCCATCAAGGCGCGGGGCGTGATGAAGCGGGACGTGGATTATGTGGTGCGCGACGGCGAGGTCATCATCGTGGACGAATTCACCGGCCGTCTGATGCTGGGCCGCCGCTACAATGAGGGGCTGCACCAGGCCATCGAGGCCAAGGAGGGCGTTACCGTCGCCCGCGAGAGCCGCACGCTGGCCACCATCACGTTCCAGAACTATTTCCGCATGTACGAAAAGCTCTCCGGCATGACGGGCACCGCACAGACGGAGGCCGCCGAGTTTGAGGAGATCTACGGCCTGCAGGTGGTGGAGGTGCCCACGAACAAGCCCGTGGCCCGCACCGACTACAACGACGTGGTGTACAAAACCGAACCGGCCAAGTTCAACGCCGTTATCGAGCAGATCATCGAGTGCCATGAAAAGGGCCAGCCCGTGCTGGTGGGCACCATTTCCATTGAAAAGAGCGAGCTGCTGAGCAAGCTGCTGAGCCGCCGCGGCGTGAAGCACGAGGTTCTGAACGCCAAGCACCACGAAAAGGAAGCCGAGATCGTAGCGCAGGCGGGCAAAAAGGGCGCGGTCACCATCGCCACAAATATGGCCGGCCGCGGCACCGACATCATGCTGGGCGGCAACGCCGAGCACATGGCCAAAGCCGACCTGCGCAGGGAGGGCTTCTCCGAGGAACTGATCGTGGAGAGCACCGGCCACGCCGATACCACCGACCCGGAAATTTTAAAGGTGCGCGCGCGCTATGCCGAGCTGGAGGCCGCGCACAAAAAAGTCATCGCGGAAGAAGCCGCCGAGGTGTGCGCCGCGGGCGGCCTGTTCATCATCGGCACGGAACGCCACGAGAGCCGCCGCATCGACAACCAGCTGCGCGGCCGTGCCGGCCGCCAGGGCGACCCCGGCGCCAGCCGCTTCTTCATCAGCTTGGAGGACGACCTCATGCGCCTGTTCGGCGGCGAGCGCGTCAGCACCATCATGGATTCCCTGGGCGTCGAGGAAGACATGCCCATTGAGAACAAGATGATTTCCGGCACCATCGAGAACGCCCAGAAAAAGCTGGAGGCCCGCAACTTCTCCATCCGCAAAAACGTGCTGCAGTTCGACGACGTGATGAACAGCCAGCGCGAGATCATCTACGGCCAGCGCGGCAAGGTACTGCGCGGCGAGGATGTATCCGAAAATGTTCACACCATGATCCACGAGTCCATTGCGGCCAATGCCCAGCTGTTCCTGGCGGGCGAAGTTGCCGACGACTGGGATTTCGACGGCCTGCGTAGCCACTACCGCGGCTGGCTGGCCAAGGACGGCGATTTCCGCTACACGCCCGAAGCTCTGGGCGAGCTGAAGCAGGAGGACGTTGTGAAGGTCCTGACGGACCGGGCCGACGCCATCTGCGCGGACAAGGAAAAACGCTACGGCTCGCCTTTGATGCGCGAGTTTGAACGCGTCGTGCTGCTGCGCACCGTGGACACCAAGTGGATGGAGCACATCGACGCCATGGAGGAGCTGCGCAAGGGCATCTATCTGCGCAGCTACGGCCAGCGCGACCCTGTGGTGGAATACCGTATCGAGGGCTTCAACATGTTCGACGAGATGGTGGCGTCCATCCGCGAGGACACCTCCCGCATGCTGCTCACCATGGAGCTGCGCACCGAGCAGCCTCTCCAGCGCGAACAGGTGGCAAAGCCCACGGGTGAATCCGGCGCGGACGACGGCAGCGTGAAAAAGCAGCCGGCCAAGAAGATCGCCAAGCCGGGACGCAATGACCCCTGTCCCTGCGGCAGCGGCAAAAAGTTTAAAAAATGTACCTGTGAGCAGTATAAAGACCTGCGCTCGTGACCGGTGAGCGGGCCGCCCTTTTGGGCGGACGTGTTCCGGGGACTTACAACTGAATCGTTACGCTTGGGAGTGGCGCCCGGGCGTGCGCTGCGTTGCCCTGCTGTTCCGCAGGGCAGGCGGCGCCGTCCCGCGCCGCTCCCCCTTTTCTGTACTTTTTGTCGAATTAAATTGCTTTATTACAAATTGTATCGCAGATGCAGCAGCCGGAGGCGCTGTCCGGCGGCCTTTTGCACCAGACCCGGTGCAAAAGCGCTGTAAAGGCGTGCCGCTTGCCGGCCTGTTTATATAAATGCGCGCGGAGTGCCGTTACCTTCCGCGCGCCTGAACGCATTATCCACCGGGCGTGCGGCTGCGCCCCAGCACCGGCGCTTTCTCCCTCCCGCGCACCGTGAGCGGCGGAGCGGGGAACGCCAAAGGAGTAATCATGCAACCCGAACAGACCCATCCCCGGCCCCGCGGCTTCCGGCGAAGGCTGCTGGGCGACATTTTTCACGGCGTGAAGCGGTATCTTATCCTGGGCGTGGCGGCGACGCTGTGCGCCACGTTTCTCACCTACGTCACGCCGCTCGTCGTTTCCTTCACGGTGGACAGCGTCATCGGCGACAAAACGCCGGAGCTGCCCGCCGCTCTGTCCGCTCTGTTCCAGCGCATGGGCGGGCGGGCGTATTTCTCGAGCCACATCTGGGTGCTGGCCTCGCTTGTGGTTCTGGTGACGCTGCTGGGCGGCGTATTCACCTATCTGCGCGGCCACTGCATCGCCTTTGCGGGCGAGGGACTGGCCAAGCGCCTGCGCGACAGGCTGTTCACGCATCTGGAGGCCGTGCCATACAGCTATCATGTGGGCGTGCAGACGGGTGACCTTGTCCAGCGCTGCACCAGCGACGTGGAGACGGTTCGCCGCTTTGTGCAGATGCAGGCCATGGAGGTGGTGCGCACCGTGGTGATGGTTTGCACGGCCATTTCCATCATGCTGCCCATCAGCGGCGCGATGACGGCCGTATCCACCTGCCTGCTGCCCATTCTTGTGGTGTTCAGCTTCTTCTATTTCCGCGGCGTGCAGCGGCAGTTCACACGCTCGGATGAAGCCGAGGGCGCGCTTTCCGCCACGCTGCAGGAAAACCTGACGGGCGTGCGCGTGGTGCGCGCGTTTGCACAGGAAAGCTCTGAGCTGGACAAATTCACCCGGCGCAACAAGGCTTACCACGATATCACGCTGCACCTCACCACCCTGATGGGCGCATACTGGGGCCTCTCCGACATGATCGGCTATCTTCAAATCGCGCTTTCCGGCGTGTGCGGCGTCTATTTCGCCGTGCACGGCGGGTTCAGCCTGGGCAACGTGCTGCTGTTCACCACCTACACCTCCATGCTCACGTTCCCCATGCGCCAGCTGGGCCGCATTCTGGCGGATCTGGGCAAGGCGGATATTTCCCTGTCCCGTTTGGAGGACATCCTTGCCGTGCCCGCCGAAGCGGAGCCGGGCAAAGCCCTTACGCCGCAGATCGACGGCAGCGTCGCTTTCGAGGACGTGTGCTTCGATTACGGCGACGGCGTGCCCGTGCTTTCCCATGTTTCGTTCACCGTACGGCCCGGCCAGACCATTGGCATCCTCGGCAGCACGGGCGCGGGCAAATCCAGCCTGGTGCAGCTTCTGCAGCGGCTGTACCCCGTCACCGCCGGACGCATCACGCTTTCCGGTGTTGACGTCAACGACATCGAACGCCATCACCTGCGCCGCAACGTGGGCATCGTTTTGCAGGAACCGTTCCTGTACAGCCGCACCATCGGCGAAAACATCGCCATCGCCCGGCCGGACGCAGATCTTTCGGACGTATATGCCGCCGCGCGCACGGCCTCGGTACATGACGTCATCGAGAGCTTCTCCGAGGGCTACGACACCGTGGTCGGCGAGCGCGGCGTGACGCTTTCCGGCGGACAAAAGCAGCGCGTGGCCATCGCCCGCATGCTGCTGCAGGATACCCCTGTCCTGATCTTTGACGATTCCCTTTCCGCCGTAGACGCTGAGACGGATGCCGACATCCGCGACGCGCTGCATTCCCGCCGCCACGGCACCATGTTCCTCATCAGCCACCGCATCGCAACCATCCGTAAGTCGGACCTGATCCTCGTGCTGGACAAAGGCCGCGTGGTGCAGATGGGCACGCATGACACGCTGGCCGCGCAGGAGGGGCTGTACCGGCGCGTGTGCGCCATCCAGAACGAGCTGCCGCAGGCGGCGTCCCCGAAAGGAGGCGAGGCGTAATGGCACAGAATGATTTTGAAAACAAAAGAGACTCTGCCGACCAGAAGATCGACCTGCGGCTGTGGAAACGCCTGATCGCCTATGCCATGCGCCACCGGCGCACGGTGGTCTCCGTGATGCTCGTGCTGCTGGTGGTGGCGGGGATCGACCTTGCCTATCCGCAGTTCTCCCGCTATGCCATCGACCATTTCATCGAGGGCGGCACCACTGAGGGGCTTTGGCTGTACGGCCTTGTATATGCCGCTCTGGTCGTCGTCCAGAGCCTGGGCGTGTTCCTGTTTGTGCGCGGCGCGGGCCGGCTGGAAATGGACATGAGCTACGACATCCGGCAGGATGCGTTTGCAAAGCTCCAGCAGCTTTCGTTCAGCTTTTACGACACCACCTCCGTTGGCTGGCTGATGGCCCGCATGGTGAGTGATATCGCCCGGCTGTCGGATATGATCGCCTGGAGCCTTGTGGACCTGATGTGGGCGGGCGTGTTCGCCGTGGGCATCGTGGTCGTGCTGCTTGCCATGAACTGGAAGCTGGGTCTGCTGGTGCTGTGCATCACGCCCGTTCTGGCCGCGCTGTGCGTGTTTTTCCAAAAGCGTATCCTCAAATACCAGCGCGCCGTGCGCAAAACGAACAGCCGCATCACAGGCGCGTTCAACGAGGGCATCATGGGCGCCATGACCACAAAGACCCTCGTGCGCGAGGAGGCCAGTGCCGCCGAGTTCCGGGAGCTGACGGGCGCCATGCGCACGGCCAGCATCCGCTCGGCTTTGCTGAGCGCGCTGTTCATGCCGCTCGTCATGGCGCTGGGCAGTATTTCCACAGCGCTGGCATTGAGCCGGGGCGGCAGCCTGGTGTTCGCCGGAGCCATGGGCTTCGGCACGCTGGCGGCCTTCATCAGCTATACGACGCAGCTGTTTGACCCCATCCAGCAGCTGGCGCGCATTCTGGCCGAGATGCAGTCCGCACAGGCCAGCGCCGAGCGCGTCATCGACCTGCTGGACACCCAGCCGGATATCGTAGACAGCCCCGAGGTGGAAGCCGAATACGGCACCGCTTTTGCGCCACGGCGCGGGAACTGGCCTCCCATCGCGGGCGGCGTGGAGTTCCGGGACGTCACGTTCGCCTACAAAACAGGCGAGACCGTGCTGCGCGATTTCAATTTAAAGGTAGAGCCGGGCCAGACCATCGCCCTGGTGGGTGAGACGGGCGCGGGTAAAAGCACCATCGTCAACCTGGTGTGCCGTTTTTACGAGCCGACCGCGGGCCAGGTACTCATCGACGGTGTGGACTACCGTGAGCGCAGCCAGCTCTGGCTGCACTCCGCGCTGGGCTATGTGCTGCAGACGCCGCACCTGTTCAGCGGCAGCATTGCGGACAACATCCGCTACGGCCGCAAGGACGCCACATTGGACGAGGTGAAGCGCGCCGCCGCCATGGTGCGGGCGGACCGCTTCATCGAAGCCCTGCCCGACGGCTACGGCACAGAGGTGGGCGAGGGCGGCGGCCGCCTTTCCACAGGGCAAAAGCAGCTTGTGTGCTTCGCCCGCGTGGTCCTCTCCGACCCGCGCATTTTCGTTCTGGACGAGGCTACCAGCAGCATCGACACCGAGACGGAACAGCTCATCCAGAACGCCATCCAGACGGTGCTGACAGGGCGCACCAGCTTCATCGTGGCGCACCGCCTGTCCACCATCCGCAGCGCGGACAAGATCCTTGTCATCCGCGGCGGGCGCATCACCGAGGCCGGCACCCACGACGAGCTGCTGGCGCTGAGCGGATATTATTACAGCCTGTACACCCATCAGTACCGCGCAGAAGCCACACGGAACGCCTTCGAGGCATAAACCGCCGCGGCGCCCCTTTTCGGAGCGCCGCGGCCCATCCTTCCAACCGGCAAAGGGGGAAATTTGAAATGAAGCTTCAAGGCACCGTGCCGCTGGAGACCGGACGCCTTGTCCTGCGGCGTTTTTTGCCCGGCGACGCCCCCGCTGTCTTTCACGGCTGGGCCGGCCGGGAGGATTGCTGCCGGTATCTGCCCTGGGAGCCCTGCGCTGCTCTGCAGGAAACGCAGGTGCGGCTGGAAAACTGGCTGGGACGTTACGCGGAGCCGGATTTTCTCCAGTGGGCCGTCACGCTGCGCGAAAGCGGCACGCTGGCCGGCGTCGTCAATCTGCACGGCGTGGATGAGGCGCACTGCTGCGCCGAGACCTCCTATGCTCTTTCACCCGCGTACCGCGGCGCCGGGCTGATGCCTGAAGCCCTGGGGGCCGTTCTGCGCTTTGGCTTCGCACAGGCGGGGTTCAACCGCATCTGTGCAGAAGTACTGGCGGGCAATGCGGCCTCTGTGCGCGTGCTGGAAAAATGCGGATTCCGCCGGGAGGGCATACTGCGCCGACGCTACCGGAAAGACGGGTGCTTTGTGGACGCCTGGCTGTACGCCGTCCTTTCGTCGGAATTCTCCGACCAAAGCAAATGAAAACAACAAAAAGGCCTCCGTCGGAGGAGAAGGCCTCATAAAGAAGTTAAGGGCAAGACAGACCGCAATGGTTTGCCTTGTCCTTTTTTATTGTGTAACCCACTATGACACTTTCGGGGAAAATGCCAGCGGGGAGAACGATAAAGCTGTTATCTATCCCAATTTGTTCTTTTCGCCCCAGATGCACAGCTGGTCCAGAACGGCCATCAGGGATTTTCCTCGGTCGCTGAGGCTGTATTCTACCTTTGGTGGAATTTGCGGATACTCTCTTCTTATAATCAGCCGGTCTGATTCTAACTCTTTTAGGTTTGTACTGAGAGTTTTATCAGATATGTTTTTCAAATACCGTTTCAGTTCATTGAACCGCACGACTTCATACTCCATAAGGCAGTACAGAATGACCATTTTATATTTGCCGGATATGAGAGACAGCGTATAACTGAACCCGGTATCCTCAAAATTCGCGTTCTCAATAAAATTCTTTATCATCGTACACTATCCTTTTAAGTAGTACCTATCCAAAATGACAGTACTTGAATTGTTGACAACAAACACTATAATTATATATAGGATAGCTGATCCTGTCAATTCTAACGATGAAGTGAGGTAATGATGATGCGGACAAAGCTAAGCATCACAGAGGGCATTTTCCCGATGCCTGTTCTGATGGTCGCCACCTACAATGAAGATGGCAGCGTTAACGTGATGAACGCCGCTTGGGGCACCATGCAGGAGCGGGAAACCGTGGTTCTCAATTTAACCGAAACCCATAAGACTGTGAAAAATATTAAGGCACGCGGCGCCTTTACTGTCAGTATAGCCGATGCCGCTCACGTGATAGAAGCGGATTATTTCGGCGTGGAATCCGGGAACAGGACTGCCGACAAGTTTACCCGCAGCGGCCTTACCGTCAGCAAAGCCCAAATGGTAGACGCCCCTGTTATCAACGAGTTCCCACTTTGTCTCGAATGTGAATTTGTTGAATATCAGGATGGCAAATATGGCTGTGGAGTGATTGGAAAGGTCGTCAATGTCACTGCGGATGAAAGCGTTATGGAAAACGGCAAGCTTAATATGTCGTTGGTAAACGCCATCGCCTTTGATCCGTACACTCATGGGTATTACAAGGTGACGGAGCGTGTTGGTGAAGCATTCAAAGATGGTCTGAAACTGAAAAAATAAAGTTAACGCCCGCTGGAAAGCAAACACTTTTCAGCGGGCGCTAATTTCCTTATGGGAGTTCTTCCGACAGCGGAAGCCTTTTTGTTCTATATTCTTCGCACACAGCACGGCAAAGGCGGCGCGCCCGGCCTATCCCCCCTGCTTTTGCCTGGCACGCGCGGCATAACGGCCGGGCGGCATGCCGTATTTGCGCCGGAACATGCGCGAAAAGGAAAACACATCCGGATATCCCGCCTGACGCGCCGCTTCTTCCTGAGACATGCCGTGCTCCGTCATGAACTGCGCCGCTTTTGCCAGACGGCAGGACACGATGTACTCCTGCGGAGAAAGGCCCGTCTGCTGCCGGAAGAGCCTGCAAAAATAACTGCGGTTCAGGCCCAGCCCCGCGGCGATATCCTGTACCCGCATAGGCTGGGAATAATTCGATTCGATGTAGTTCACAGCCTGTCCCACATAGTTGCCGCCGTGCCCCTGCGCCGGGCCGCGGGCCGCGTCCAGCTCCGCAAACAGCTCATAGAGCTGCGCGCAGATGCGCCACTCCTTTGCAGGCATATCTCCGCAGCCTGCAATGCGCGAAAAATTTTGCAGCGCGCCGGGCAGGCGCAGCATGTCCTGCTCCAGCAGCGCCGCAAAGGGCGGCGCGCAGTCAAACCCGGCCCACATGTATTCCCACGGGTCGCGCATATCCGCCTCGTAATACGTCACCTCGCCGGGGCGTATCACGAATATTTCGCCCGCCTGCAGTGTGTACTCCCGTTTCCCGCGGCGGAATATTCCCTTCCCGCGCACAACATAATGCAAAAGAAAGTATTCCCGCACCGCCGGGCCGAAGGAATGCCCCGGCGCACACGCCTCCACTCCACATATCCTCGGATTGATGTCTGCCATGTGCAGATTGTCCAGAAGCGTATCCTTCATTTCTCCCGCCTCCCTTCCATCAGTCACATTATGCCAAAAATACAGCGCAGTTTGCAATACCCTTTCCCGTATTTTTTTGCTAGACTGTGTGCAAGGAGGCGGTACAATGATAAAGATCACATTTATGGGCGCAGGCAGCACGGTCTTTCTGCGCAACGTTTTGGGAGACTGCATCTACACGGATGCGCTCAAGGGCATGGAGATCGCCCTGTATGACATCGACGGCCAGCGTCTGGAACAGAGCGCAGCCATTCTGGAGGCCATCAACAAGGGCAACGGCTGCCCTGCTTCGATCCGCTCTTATCTGGGTGCAGAGAACCGCCGGAAAGCGCTTTCCGGAGCGGATTTCGTCATCAACGCAATCCAGGTGGGCGGCTACGATCCCTGCACCATCACAGATTTCGAGATCCCTAAAAAATACGGCCTGCGCCAGACCATCGGCGATACGCTTGGCATCGGCGGCATCATGCGCGCACTGCGCACCATCCCCGTGCTGGAGGATTTCGCCCGTGATATGGAGGCGGTATGCCCCAACGCATGGTTTCTGAACTATACCAACCCCATGTCCATGCTCACGGGATATATGCTGCGTTATACAGGTGTGAAAACGCTGGGCCTGTGTCACAGCGTACAGACGTGCAGCAAAACCCTGATGGACGCCATCGGCATGAGCGACCGTCTGGAGGGACGCCGGGAGCTGATCGCCGGCATCAATCACATGGGCTGGCTGCTGGATATCCGCGACCGGGATGGCAACGATCTGTACCCTGAGATCCGCCGGCGTGCAAAGGAGAAAAACGCCTCCGAGAAGCACCATGATATAGTCCGCTTCGATTACATTGAAAAACTGGGTTATTACTGTACGGAGTCCAGCGAACACAACGCCGAATACAACCCATTTTATATCAAGGCGCGTTATCCGGAGCTGATCGACCGCTTCAACATCCCACTGGACGAGTATCCCCGCCGCTGCATCCGGCAGATTGCCGAGTGGGATAAGGAATACGCGGACCTCAGCAGCAAGGGCGTGCTGCCCCACGAGCGTTCAAAGGAATACGCATCACGCATTATCGAGGCTATGGTTACGGGCCGCCCCTATAAGCTGGGCGGCAACGTGCTCAACACAGGCGGGCTGATTGAAAATCTTCCCCGTGAGGCCTGCGTGGAAGTGCCCTGTCTGGTGGACGGCGCCGGCGTAGCCCCGTGTTATGTGGGCAGGCTGCCCGTACAGCTCGCGGCCATGAACCAGACGCACGTCAATGTACATCTGCTCACCATTGAGGCCGCCGCGACGAAAAAGCGCGAGCACATCTATCATGCCGCCATGCTGGAGCCGCACACCGCCGCCGAGCTCTCCCTGGACGACATCATCCGCTTGGTCGATGACCTGATCGAGGCTCACGGCAGCTGGCTGCCGCAATACCGGTAACGCCGTCTGCTGTCCCGGCGAAGCCCCCCGGCAAAGTCTGGGGGCATATCCGGGCAAAGCCCTATATTGCCAGCATACGCGCCAGATGGCGCAGGCAGGGTCCGCCGGCCACGGAAATTTTACTGCCGGCGGCCCGCAAGCGGGCTTATTTCAGCATCGTCGGCGGCTCTCCTGCTCTGCCTTTCTTCATCTGATGTTCGACGCGCTCCACGATTTTTATCGCATTCTTTCCTGCTGTGTTTGCGTAATATCCTCTGCGCCAGAATTCCCGCCTTTTTTCTCCGCAAAAGGCTTTCCTGCGATATTTTGACGCAACCGTAATATGATATTTGCAATTCCAGCCTGTATCCGATAAATTATTCATCTGAACGGCCCGCCCTGTTTTTTCGTTTGTGCAGTTGGCCGGCCGCACTTCCCTATCCTGTCACAGGGATTTTACATCGTCAGCATTATCCTTCTTTTGTACCGCTCGCCCAGCGAGTGGTTTTCTGCATGCAAAAAGGGAGGGGCTTAAGCCCCTCCCCTTTTTTATTTTCTCCCTTATTCCGCCGCCGGCAGCTCCCGCGTGGCCACGACGTCCACGCCCGTGCCGCACACGTCCGCCAGCACCACGTCTCCGCAATGCACAGGCGCGTGCAGGCATACGCCGTCCAGTGCGTCCATCACGGCAAACATTTTCTCCTTGGGCACGCTGCCCGCGGTTTTCACCGGGCAGCGGCAGATATCCGTGCCCTCCACACGCACGGTGCTCGTCACCACACGCACCGGGTGCGTCAGCTCGTTTTTGCCGTACTCCGCGCCCCGCGGGCAGCCGTTCCCCGTCACAGCCAGCGTGTTTTCATCCACCGTCAGGCGGCAGCCCTTGGGGCACACGATACAAATGATATTCGCCATTTCTCATGCCTCCTCCACGCTGACGGTGATGCAGCCGTCCGCCTTTTCCAGCAGTGCCCTCGGCACGCTGATGCGCTCCATCTCGCCGGGGGCCAGATGCTCGCGCTTGTATGCCGCCAGCTGTTCGCTGCCCGCCGTCACGCGGATGACGGAATTGCCGCACACGCGGTTCACACGGAAAAATACCTCCACGGCTTTATCCACATTGGCCAGGCGGATCTTTCCGGGCACCGTATAGGTGACGGACGCACCGTTTTCCACCTCCAGCACGCGCCCCTCAGGCGCAGGACCCTGCCGTGCGAACCGGGCCGCGGCCGCGCCCGCGCGCTGGCTCTCGCCCGTGACAAAATCCACAAGGTCATGTACATGCACCACGTTGCCCGCCGCGAAGATGCCCGGCACACTGGTCTCCATGTTTTCATACACCATGGGGCCGTTGTGGCGCCGGTCCATCTCCACGCCCGCGCCGCCCGAAAGCTCGTTTTCCGGAATGAGCCCCACGCTCAAAAGCAGCGTGTCGCAGTCGAAATGCATCTCCGTGCCGGGGACGGGAGCGCGGTTTTCATCCACCTTCTGCACGGTCACGCCCGTCAGGCGGCCCTCCCCCTCGATCTTCGTCACCGTGTGGGACAAATACAGCGGGATATTATAATCGTGCAGGCACTGCACGATGTTGCGCGTCAAACCGCCGGAATAAGGCATCAGCTCGGCAACGACCTTCACCTTTGCGCCTTCCAGCGTCATTCTTCTCGCCATGATAAGTCCGATGTCGCCGGAACCCAGGATCACGACCTCACGGCCCACGCTGAAGCCCTCGATGTTCATAAGGCGCTGCGCCGTACCTGCCGAATAGATTCCGGCCGGACGGTAACCCGGAATATTTAAGGCGCCGCGGGGACGTTCCCGGCAGCCCATGGCCAGAATGATGGCCTTTGCCCTGATTACCTGTAATCCGTCCTCCCGGTTGATGACGGTGATCTCTTTCTCCTGATTGATATCAATGACCATGGTATTTAATTTATAGGGAATCTTTTCCTCTTCCACCATGTCTATATAGCGTGCTGCGTATTCCGGGCCTGTCAGCTCTTCCTTGAACGTATGAAGTCCGAATCCGTTGTGGATACACTGATTTAAGATGCCGCCAAGGCAGCTGTCTCTTTCCAGAATCAGGATATCTTCCGCTCCTGCCCGTTTTGCAGCCACCGCTGCCGCCAGCCCGGCAGGGCCGCCTCCGATGATTACGATATCATGTTGTGTCATATCATTCTCCCCCTTATTTCTGACCGGTCAGCATATTGGATCCGGGCGCATTTTTGCAGACTTCTTCCATTGTGATTCCAAGTTCCCGGGACAGGATCTCCATGGTCCTCGGCGTGCAGAAGCCAGCCTGGCATCTTCCCATGCCCTGTCTGACCCTGCGCTTCACCCCATCCAGAGACACGGCTCCCAATGTTCTTCTGATGGAATCGATAATCTCACCTTCGCTGACGCCTTCACAGCGGCAGATAATCGTGCCGTACTCCGGTCTCTGCCGGATCAGCTCGGCCCTCTCTTCCACACTCATCTTCTCCGGCCGGACAATCCCCCGGCGTTCCCGCTTCCAGTCCTTCTTCTGAGCTGCTCCCGCCTTTCCGGCTACAAGCTCTGCCAAATAGACGCCGATGGCCGGCGCGCTGGTAAGACCTGGGGACTCGATGCCTGCCGCATCGAAAAATCCCGGTGCATCCTCCGCCTCTCCGATGATAAAATCATCGCCGTCCTCATGGGCCCGGAGACCGGAAAACGATGTGATGACCTGACGGAACGGAACATTTTTCACGCCGATGGAAGACTTCTCTGTGACAAATGCCAGTTCCTCAGCCGTCGTGGCATTGCCTTCCTTATCCTCAATATCCACGGCTGTCGGCCCGGTCAGCAAATTTCCGTGAACGGTCGGCGTCACCAGAAC
>OKSH01002031.1_pt1 | contig 16249 bp, 8 predicted proteins | sample 1601231 | NCBI WGS metagenome assembly OKSH01 (sample SAMEA3541596, study PRJEB24748) | human gut metagenome | biome: human gut; feature: human-associated habitat; material: faeces | place: China | collected 2012 | reverse complement strand
AGCCGATGACCTATGGTGAGGACGGGTCGGGCAAATCACGCAACTGGTATGTCGAGGCGAGCCTCAATTATCAGCGTACGTTCGGCGACCATGCGGTGTCGGCACTGTTGCTTTACAACCAGTCGAAGACCTACTACCCGGGCCAGTATACCGACATCCCGACCGCCTATGTGGGGTATGTGGGGCGTTTGACCTATGCCTACAAGAACCGCTACCTGGTCGATTTCAACGCCGGTTACAACGGCTCCGAGAATTTCGCCCCCAAAAAGCGCTACGGGTTCTTCCCTGCAGGTTCCGTGGGTTGGATCGTCTCCGAGGAGAATTTCATGAAGAACCAGCAAACCGTCGACTTCCTGAAGCTGAGGGCCTCGTTCGGACTGGTCGGGAACGACAAGTACAGCGGTGCCCGTTTCCTCTACCTCGACGGCTCGTGGACGGGCAACCATGCCGTATGGCAGAACGGCTACGGCAGCTATCAGTTCGGTATGGGCGGAAGTATGACGATGCTGCCCGATGCGGTCGAAAACACGGTCGGGAACTCCGAGGTGACCTGGGAAAAAGTCCGCAAGCAGAACTATGGCATCGACCTCAAAATGTTCGGTGCGCGCCTCAGCCTGACGGCCGACTACTTCTTCGAACACCGCTACGACATTCTTTCGACCCGCAATACGCTGCCGTCGATCGTCGCCATCGAGCTGCCGCTGATCAATCTGGGAGAGGTCGATAACCGGGGCTATGAAATCTCACTGGGCTGGAATTCGCGTACCGAGAAGATCGATTGGTGGGTGCAGGGCAATGTCTCTTACTCGAAGAACAAGATTATTTTTATGGACGAAGTCATGCCCAACTATCCGTGGATGGCTCAGACCGGACGCAGCACGGGACTGAACTACGGGTACAGGTTCGACCGTTTCCTGCAAGCCGACGACTTCGATGCCGACGGGGCCCTGAAGACCGACGGCGAGGGGAAGCCGCTGCTACCCGTCATGTCGCTGGGATCACCCCGCCCAGGCGACGCGCTCTTTAAAGACCTCAACGGGGACGGCAAGATCGACGGCAACGACAAGACCTACTTCGGTTACAGTCAGCGTCCGGACTACGTGCTCGGCCTGCTGGGCGGATTCCGGTACAAGAATTTCGAAATTTCGATGCAGTGGACGGCCGGCCTGCATGCCTCGCGTATGCTCAGCGGCGAATACCGTAATGCTTTCGGCAGTACAAACGGCCGTGCGCTGCTCAAATTCCTGGCCGACAGGCGTTGGACGCCCGAGAACCCCGATGCGCGTTTTCCACGGCTGACCTTCCTCAACAAGTCGCACTATCTGGAAGATTCCGACCTGTGGCTGATGGACGGCTCGTACCTGCGGCTGAAGGTTGCCGAAATAGGTTATACGTTCAGGGATATTCCGGCATTCCGGAAGGTCGGCGTCAAGTCGCTGAAGGTTTATTTCAGCGGGTACAACCTGTTGACGCTTTTCTCGGATCTCAACGACATCGATATCGACCCCGAGGGGGCGACGAGCGGTTCGAATATCGATTCCTACCCGAACGTGCGCATTTTCAACTTCGGTGTTAACATCACATTCTAATCGACACTCCACTATGAAAAAGACGATAATATCCATTCTGATCTTGGGCGGTTTCGTGTCGGGACTGACCAATTGCAGCGACCTGAAATTCGGGGACGGGTTCCTGGAGAAAGCGCCCGGCGGCGATGTGACCGTCGACACGATCTTCTCGTCGAAGCTCTATGCCGACCGGGCCCTCAATTCGGCCTATGCCACGTTGCGCTGCGGGCTCACGATGCACAATCCCAGCGTTAACGGCGGGTCGTACGAACACCAGAATGCCGGTAACAAACTGGCATGGGACAACCTCGATGCCCTGACCGATATCATCAGCACGCATTGTTCGTGGGGCGGCGTTTACAGCATGTATTACGGGGGCGCATACGACGCCGAGACCGAGAATGAGTCGAGCGGTACGAAGATGGGGTTCAACCCCGAGCAGGACGTGACGTGGACGGGTATCCGCAAGGCGTTCCTCTACATCGAGAATGTTGACCGTGTGCCCGACATGAGCGAGGCGGAAAAGATTCGGCGCAAGGGCGAGGCCCGAATGGTCATTGCGTGCCAGTACCACGAATTGCTGCGCCACTTCGGTGGGGTTCCCCTGCTCAAGACAGCCGTCGAGGCGGGTAAGGAGGCCGATATAGACTATTCGCGCCGGACTTTCGAAGAGACGGTCGAATACATCGTCGCGCTGTGCGAACAGGCTGCCCGGGAGCTCCCGTGGACGGTCGACCCGGCCGATGACGGGCGTTTTACGAAAGCTTCGGCGCTGGCGCTCAAGATTCGTGTGCTGCTCTATGCGGCCAGCCCCTTGTTCAATGCGAACCAGCCTTATGCCGAGCCGCAACAACCGGTACTGGGCAATATCGGCAAGATCGCCGAGGAGAGTGTCCGGAAAGTGGCGTGGTATGGTAATTACGATGCCCAGCGCTGGAACCGCGTGGTTACGGCTTGCGAAGAGTTCAGAATGCCAACAACGGCAATCCCTATAAACTCGTCGAGGCGACTGAAAAGACGGCCGAAGGTTACGGAAAGGCATTCGGTGCGTGCTATGCAGACCGTTACAACGGCGAAATACTGATTGCCACCGGGCGGTCGAAGCGTACCTACGGCGATACTTACCATGCCTATTACTTCGGCATTTCGACCGATTTCAACGGCGCGAACGCCCAGGGGTACGGCGGTGGCTGCGTGACGCTTAACTATGTCGATAAATTCCCTTTCTCGAACGGGGAACCGGCGCCTTATGCCGAATGGATCCGGACGCACAATTCGGCCGGAACGGTGACGGACAATCCTTTCTCGAACCGGGATCCGCGCCTCTACCAGTCGGTGATGGTGCCCGGCGGCCCGTTCCGCGACCGTGTGGCCCAGATGTGGGAAGGCGGTGGCAGCGAGGATTTGGTGAACTATGCCAAGGATCGGGCCGCAACGGGTTTCTGCAACCGTAAATACCTCTGGGACTATAACCGTGCGACGTTCTACGACAAACCGATGAACTATTCCTATATGCGCCTGGCCGAGGTTTACCTGGCCTATGCCGAGGCACTGAACGAGACGGGGCGCAAGGACGAGGCCTGCAAGTGGCTCGACAAAACCCGCAACCGCGTGGGGCTGCCCTCCATGACCGACGAATTGCTGCACCGCCTGCACCGCGGCAAGGTGCTGCCGTCCTATCCCGAATGTGCGCTTGCCGGGGATGCCGAGCTGCGCGAGGAGATACTCGACGAGCGGGCCCGGGAATTCGCCTTCGAGGAGATTCGTTGGTTCGACATCGTGCGCTGGAAACGTGCCGATATTTTCCGGCAGACGCTTTACGGGATCAGGGTGACGATCCTGGACGGAACGGATTCCTCGAATTTCCGGTTCAATTTCTCTGAGCCGGTTCCCGAAACCGACCGCGCCTGGAAGAACAGCTTTGATCCGAAGTGGTATCTGAGCGCCTTTCCTTCGAACGAAGTCAACAAGGGGTACGGCCTGACTCAGAATGCCGGATGGTAGACATACATGGTTAAACAAACAGAGAGCATACAATGAAAAAGATATCAATCATACTGCTGTTCCTGACTGCCGTTTGCCCGCTGGCACAGGCGCAGCGCGTCAAGGTGTATGTGACCGATGCATGGGACAAGCCGCTGGGCGAGGTTGCCGTGACGCTCGGCCGCGGGCGAACCCCCGTGGCGGTTACGGGCGCCGACGGCATGGCCGAGGTCGATGCCGGGGAGGGTGACCGCATGACGCTGACCCTTCTGAACCGCATGAGCCGCACGGTAGCCGTCAGCGGTGGCGAGATGCATATCCGTCTGACGGACGATGACGTGCTGTTCGACGTGGGCTATGACGAGCGCATCCGCAAAGGCTCCGCGTCGGCATCGCTCGCCGGCGCTACGGCACGTGAGATCGAAGCGGGCGGCCGTACCGACCTGATGAGCAACCTTTACGGCCTGATTCCGGGACTCGGCGTGCGCCAGGGCGAGAACCTGCCGTGGGACTCGGCGCCCGACCTGAATGTGCGCGGCGTCGGTTCGTTCGGCGGGAACAGTGTGGTCGTACTGGTCGACGGTATCGAACGCGATGCGGCCTGCCTGGATCGGGAGGAAGTGGAGCACATCACCGTGCTGAAGGACGCCGCATCGCTGGCACTCTACGGTAATCGGGGTGCCGACGGTATCGTCGCCATTACGACCCGGCGCGGCGGCGACCACGGCCTGCGTACCCGTATCGACTACAATTTCAGTGTGCAGACCCCGTTCCGGATTCCCGATATGGCCGATGCCGCGACCTATGCGACGGCTGTCAACGAGGCGTTGGAAAACGACGGGCTCGCACCCCGCTATACGCAGCGCGACATCCGTTCGATGGTGCGGGGGGAGCGCACCGATGTACTGCCCAATGTCGACTGGCGGAAGGCCGTGCTCCGCAATGCGGGTTTCAACCACGACCTGAATCTCTCGTTCGACGGGAGCGGCGGCCGTATGCGCTATTTCGTGCTGGCCAACTACAACTCCAACCGCGGGTTCCTGGATAATACCGACCTGAACGACGGCTATTCGACCCAGGTCGAGATGTACTCCCTCAAGCTGCGTTCGAACCTCGAGGCCGCGATCACGAAAACCACGACTGCACGGATGAACCTGATGGGGCGGCTGATGCAATACCAACTGCCAAATGCGGGCGTCGCGCTCGATGATATGTACGACACGCCGTCGGCAGCGTTCCCGATCCGGGTTCCCGGCGGGGGCTGGGCCCGCAGCCAGCTGTTCGCCAATCCCCTGGCCGACAAGACCGCGGGTGGGTACAACACGCTGCTGCAACGTACGCTGTTCGCCGACCTGACGATCGACCAGGACTTGTCGGCGCTTACCCCGGGACTTTCGGTACAGGTGCGCGTCGCCTATGACAATTCCGCGGAGATTACCGATGCGCACTCACGCAAATACGCCTATTCGAATACCTCGACGGTCTTCGATGCGGACGGCAATGCCGCTTCCCTGGCATTCGTTCCGCAGGGGAACGATACCGAACTGGCATTCGACAGCTTCCTTTCCTATTCGGTCATGCGGGCGTCGGTGTGGGCCAAGGTGCTCTACGACCGTTCTTTCGGAAAACATACGGTGACGGGGCGTCTGATTTTCAGCGAGAACAAATCCCGTTACCGCGGAGCCAACAATACGTACATGTACCGTGACTATATCGCCAGCGCCGGCTACAATTACGACGACCGCTACGTGGTCAATGCCGTCGCTACTTACGGTGGGAGCAGCCGTATGCCCTACGGGGACAAGTACCGCTTCTATCCTGCCGTGTCGGGCGCATGGATCATCTCGAACGAGGCGTTCCTGCGTGACAGCCGTGTCGTCGACCTGCTGAAACTGCGCGCGTCGTTCGGCATTGTGGGTATGGACGCGCGATTGTCGTATGACATGGACAAGCAGTTCAACGGCCCGGGCAACAGTTATATTTTTGCCGGGATCACTTCGTCGAACAGCCTCGCGCAAGGGGCGTTGCCGTCTGCGGGGATCGAACCCGAACGCGACTATAAAACCAATGTCGGGTTGGAACTCAGCCTGCTGGGAAGCCTGAGCGTCGAGGTGGATTTCTTCCGCAACATGCGTCATAACATCCGGACGTCGGCCGCGGGTACCGTTTCCAGCGTGCTGGGAGTCGGCGTGCCCGACGTCTTTACCGGTAAGGTGCGCAACTATGGCGGGGAATTGGCTGTGGGATGGCGCCGCCGCACAGGCGACTTCGGATATGCCGTGCGGGGGAATATCGCCTATGCCCGCAATAAGATACTCAACAAGGAAGAGGAATACAAACCTTTTGACTATATGCGTATTACAGGGCAGCCGGTAGGGACGTTCTACGGATTGGTGGCCGATGGGATGTACCAGGACGGCGATTTCAATGCCGACGGTTCGCTCCGGGAGGGGCTTCCTGTCTCCTCGTACCAGAATACGGTACGCCCGGGCGACGTGAAATACCGCGACCTGAACCGCGATGGCAGGATCGACGACTACGACCGCACCTACCAGCTCTATGCCGCGGTGCCCGAGATTTATTACGGCTTCAGCGTCGAGCTGAAATACAGGGGCTTCGGTGTCAGCGCCTATTTCCAGGGTGTCGCCCATTCGACGCTGGAGACGACGCTGTCGAGCATCTACCAGCCGCTGTACGGCAACGACCGCAACGTTTCGGAGTACTATATGGAGCACCGCTGGTCACGCTTCAATACCGAAGGCCGCTATCCGCGCCTGACCACATTGGCAAACGGGAATAACTACACGCAAAGCTCACTATGGACGGAAAACGGCAATTTCCTGAAGTTGCGTACATTGCAGGCTTACTACAAATTGCCGTCGAAGATTGCCCGCAAACTGCGTATGCGCGAATGCAGCTTCTATTTCCGCGGTCTGAACCTTTTCTCGGCCGACCATGTCGGTATTCTCGATCCGGAATACGTCAGCACGGGGTATCCCTCGTCACGCAGCTACCAGATCGGCCTGAACGTCATATTCTAAATACGCCACAACGATGAAAAAATACCTGATCTTATTCGCCGGATGCACGCTCCTGATGGCTGCGTGCAGCGATTTCCTGGAACTCGACGAGTCGGTGTACCAGACGACGAAATATCAATTCTCGACCTTCGACCGCGTGAAGCAGAGTGCGACGAACGTCTACTCGTATGTGCAGGAAGGGTTGCTGGATGTCGAAGGTACGATGATCGACGCTGCGACCGACGATGCGGTATACGCCTGGTCTACGGGCGGTATCAAACGCTTTTACGACGGGAGCTGGAACGGTACGAACCTGATCGACGACCGCTGGGCTTCGCTCTACTCGGCTATTGCCGCGGCCAACTATTTCCTCGACAACTGCCCGGATGATTTCCCCGAGGCGCAGTACCAGGACAATTACAAGGCGAACCTGGCGGAGCTCAAGAACTATCCGTTCGAAGTGAGGGCCCTGCGTGCCTATTTCCATTTCGAATTGCTCCGGCGCTATAACCGGATCGTGATCGGCGACCGTTCGTTCACGATGCAGGAGGTCAATACGCTCGTTCCGGTCTCGTACGACGATGCCGCCGGATGGATCGTCTCGGAATGCGATGCTGTAATCCCGTCGCTGCCTAAGACCTATCTGGGAACGGAAAAAGGCGAAGTTGCCCGTGTGACAAAGGGCATGGCGATGGCGCTCAAGGCGCGTATGCTGCTGTATGCCGCCAGTCCGCTCAACAATCCCGGCGGTGATGCAGCCCGTTACCTGGAAGCCGCGGCCGCGGCCAAGGAGCTCATAGATGCCGGTATTTACAAGCTTGTCAGCGAGGAAACCACGAACAATGCCGATGCGCAGGGGCTGATCTACGGCAAGTGGTGCCCGGTGAGCAGCGATTTCGAGGCGGCCAATTTCCCGGTAGGCTTCGAAGGCGGGAATTCGGGCGTCTGCCCGTCGCAGAACCTCGCCGAGGCATTCGATATGGCGACGGGCGAACCGTTCGACTGGAACGACGAGTCGATGCGGTCGCGGATGTTCGTTGCGTCGGCACGCGATCCGCGCTTTGCCAGGACGCTGATATACAACGGGGCGACGTTCAAGGGACAGTCCGTCCAGTCGTATGTCGGCGGCCGTAATGGCCGGCCGCTCGACGGTGCTACACCGACTTCGTACTACCTGCGCAAACACATTGTCGAGGCGACGAGTTTCGTGACGGGCAGCGAGATGAGTTATCAGCACATCTTTCCCTTCTTCCGTTATGCCGAGGTGTTGCTGAACTATGCCGAGGCATTGGCTGCCGCTACGCAGAACCCCGATTTTACGGGCATGAAGGGGGAGGTGGAGTATACGCTCTCACCACGCGAGGCGCTCAACGCAGTCCGTGCCCGGTACAATATGCCGGGGATTACGGAAACGGATTATGCGGCCTTCGTGAAGCGTCTGCGCAACGAGCGTCGTGTGGAACTGGCTTTCGAGGGGCATCGTTTCTGGGACATCCGCCGCTGGAAGATCGGTGCCGAAACGACGAAGGTTTATGGGCTTACGATTACCCCGCAGAACGATGGCTCGTTCAGCTATGTGCGGTCGGTGATCCAGCAGCGCGGCTGGGACGACAGGATGAATTACTATCCGATTGCGGATGCCGAGCTTTTCAAAAATCACAACCTCGTCCAGAACGACGGTTGGAAATAGTCAAACCGATAAAAACACGATACGATGAAAAACAAGATTTGGGCGACATTCGCGTTTGCGGCGATCTTCTGTTCGGCATCCTGCGCCGAGGACGATACGTTTGCCTTCAATCCCGATTACAATACCCAGGGCGGCTATACTCCTGACGGGATCGCCTCCTGGCCGCAGGCTATCTTCTGCTTCGACGACAACCGCTGTACGGAGGTGGAAATGGCTCCCAGCCAGGCCGCCCTGCGGGGGATCGAAACATCCGGCAACCGGGCGACGGCGCTCGCATTCGCCTCGCAGGACAACCTCTCGTTTACGAACACCTCCACCGGGGCGCACTCGACCGAGTATATCCTGCGTGTGGAGGATATCGACGCCGAAATCCCTGCGATCTGGATGCAATGCGCGACGCGGCAGCAGATAAGCAAGGGTTTTACGCTCAAACCGCTTACCTCGTCCGTGAAGGTGGTACTGGTAAATGCCCCCGATACGCTGCGATCCGTCGTACTCACGCTTCCGCGTATGACCGATGCGCTCTACATCGCTTCGGGAAAGACCGAACCTTCCGGTGAGGCGTTGGAAAAACAGGTCGAAGTAGGCCGCGCGGGGGCGGAGTTCAACGTCTTTCCGATGGCCCGACAGGCCTCGGCCTGGAAACTGGGGTTCAAGGTCAGGTTTCCCAATTCGGAAGCGGACGGTTACATGATGCTGCGGGAGGGGGTCGCTGCGGGGCAGACGATCGACCTGGAGATAGACTTCTCGAAACTGGAAGAGGAGTTCACGTACGATGTGGCCTACCGGGTTGCGGCCTACGGTGAGCAGGACGGTGAATTGACGAAAGGCGAATTCTTCCCGGTGCTGCCGGGCGACGACAAGTTCAGGGACGCGAATCCCTATTACAACGTCTATGTGCTCAAGGATCGCCGCTGGCAGACCGTCGAGGTGCGGAATGCTCTTTGTTCCGACTCCCCGAACCATCACGAGGAAATATGGAACGACTGGGACAACTCCAAAAAACTGCGCGATACGATGTGTTATGCGCTCTTTACCCACGATTTTGCGGATGCCGTGCGTGTGAAGGTCGAAAAACGCAGCGGATTTTCGCGTGTGGCCGTACGTCCGTCGGCGTACGGGATTACGACCAGGGAGAACGCCAGCAGCAATACGGTCGAATTCACGCTCCCGGCGTATGAGAAACGCAAGGTGTCGGTCGAGTTCGACGGCGACCGCTACCACAACCTGTTCCTCATGCCGAGCCGTCCCGATACACGGAAGCCTGCGGTGTCGGGCGGCAATGTGAGCTACTATGGCCCCGGTGAGCATACGGAAGGCATTATCGTCCTGACCGAGGGGCAAACGCTCTATGTCGACGAAGGGGCGGTGCTCTATCCGCAGAACATACAGGTCAGGGGCAACGGCGTGACGATTGCAGGCCGGGGCGTCATCTCCGGCGAGAAGATGCGCCATTGGGGCGAGGAGTTTTCCAACGCCGATGTGATGATCGACGTGCAGGGGAACAAACACGAGGGCGGCTATACGGACTTCCGGATCGAAGGCGTTACGATGATCGATGCCCCGAGTTGGTGCCTGCGCGTCATGAATACCGATAACGTGGCCATTGAAAACATCAATATGATCCACTGGGATCTCAACGGCGACGGTATCGACCTGTGTACGGTCACCGGGGCCACGATCAACGATTGCATGTTGCGTGCTTACGACGATTGCATCACGCTCAAGGTGCGTTCCAATGCCGATCCCTATGGCAATGTCCACGACATCAGAATCACCAACTGCATCATCTGGGGCGACTATGCCCGCGGCATCGTCGTGGGCCCCGAGTGCGGCAACGTATGGTGGGCATCGGGCGATATCCGCAATATCGAGATCCGCAACTGTACCGTGCTGGAGGCTGCCCGCGGACAGGCGCTCGCCATTATGCAGGAACTGGGCGATTTTTCGGAGGCCGGAGGGCCGGCGCTGATCGACAACGTGCTCTTCGAAGACTGCGTGGTGGACAATATCCATTCTTCGGGCACCCCGATCTATACCAGCCAGGTCAACAAAGGCGAGTCCTGCGAGATGAAGAATGTGGTCTTCCGCAATGTGACGATCCTCGACGGGCTCGGGTGCCAGCCCTCGCAGGTAAATGTCAACAATACCTATACGAGTATAGATTTCGACAACCTGATCTATAATTCGCGCAAGATCACCTCCTTCGGCAAGGAGATCGTCCTGAAAGATGCTTCGAGCGAGCCTTGGGAACACACCTGGATATCGTTCAAATAGTACATTCAATCCATTTTATTCATTTCTGCTCTTTCCGGCGGAGCCCGGTTGTCCGGGCTCCCCGGCAAGGAGTATTAATTTCTATTCCGTATATGAGAATCATTTCAGAGATTTCCGTTGCCGCGAGCCTGCTTTTTGCGGTGGCATGCCACGATCCGCAGCCAGGTGCAGACCTTGTTCCCCTGCCCGCGGAGATGACCTTTACCGGCGGCTATTTCCAGACCGACAGCGTGTCTTTCGCCCGGGGTGTCGCCGACGGCAGGGTCGTCTGTGAACTCGATGCCTCTTCGCCGAACCTTTCACGCGAGGGGTATGGGCTCGAAGTCCGCAGCGACGGCATCCGGATCACCGCGGCCGACTCCGCCGGGCTGTTCTATGCCCGGCAGACGCTGCTGCAGCTGCTCACGGCAAAAGGTATCCCGTGTGTGAAGATTACCGATAATCCGCGTTTCGGCTACCGGGGTATCCATCTCGACGTTTCGCGCCATTTCTTTGCCAAAGAAGAGGTTTTCAAGATACTCGATGAAATGGCACGTTACAAGCTTAATGTCTTCCACCTGCACCTGACCGACAACGGTGGCTGGCGCATTCAGATCGACAGGTACCCTTTGCTGACCCGGCTCGGAGCTTTCCGGACGGAGGCCGACTGGCTCAAGTGGTGGGAATTCGGCGACAGACGCTACGTTCCGGAGGGGACGCCCGGGGCCTATGGCGGTTATTATACGAAGGATGACATCCGGCAGATCGTGGCTTATGCTGCGGCCCGTTATATCGAGGTGATTCCCGAGATTGAATTCCCGGCGCACTCCGACGAGGTTTTTATCGGCTATCCGGAATTGTGTTGCAGCGGAAAGCCCTATACGAGCGGCGAATTCTGCGTGGGCAATCCCGCAACTTTCGAATTCATGGACGGTGTGCTGACCGAGGTTATGGAGCTTTTTCCTTCCCGGCGGATACACATCGGCGGCGACGAAGCCCGCAAGGCCGCCTGGAAAACCTGCCCCAAATGCCAGTTGCTCGCCAAGGAGCTGGGTGGTCTGGACGAAGTGCAGTGTTACCTGATCGAACATGCCGAAAAATTCCTTGCCGAACACGGTCGGATGATGGTCGGGTGGGACGAGATACTGCGGAACAATCTGCGGCCTACGTCCGTTGCGATTTCGTACCGCGGACAGAGGGGGGCTATCGAAGCCGCCAACCGCGGGTACGACGCGGTCATGTCTCCGGGCGAAATCATCTATTTCGACTGGTACCAGGCTAATCCGCACACGCAGCCGCGGGCGATGAGCGGATTCTCACCCATCAAGAAAATGTACAGCTTCGAACCTGTCCCCGATACGCCCGAAAGGGCTGCGGCCAACGAGTCGCTTGTTAAAGGCGAATATGTGGCCCCGGATTCGGTCGAGCACATCCGCCCGAATGCTGCATCGCATATTATCGGGGTGCAGGGATGCACATGGGCCGAGTTCATAGGTACTCCCGAGCATTTGGAATACATGATGTTTCCGCGCCTGCTCGCCATTGCCGAATTGGGATGGACACCCCGGGAGCGCCGTCTGTGGGCGGACTTCCGCCGTCGTGTCAATAGCCAGATCCCCCGCTTGCTTGCCCGTGGGATCAATGCCTTCACGCTTAGCAACGATGTCGAGATCACGGCACGCATCGTCAGGGAGGGCCGCAAGGCCCGGGTTACGCTGGATACGGAAAAATATCCGGCCGAAGTGCGTTATACGCTCGACGGCAGCGACCCGACGGCCGGGTCGGACATCTACTCCGGCCCGTTCGTCGTGGAGGCCGGGACGACCGTGAAGGCGGCCCTGTTTGTCGGAGGGAAACCTGCCGGCAGCATTGCCGGGCTCTATGTCGATGCGTGCCATAATGTGGAGAATTATTATGCCTATCTCGAAACTCCCGAGGTATATGCTTCGACGAACCGCTGATGCCCCCCCCCTGATTCTCTCGTGCCGGAACCCGGACAGCATGGCCTCCGGGGTTTGTACCTGTGGTATTTGCGTTGCCGGTACGGATTCGGGGCAGGTGCCGGTTCAGAAAAGACCTTGAGTGGATATACCAGAAAACCGAATATCAAAAATAGAAATGAAAAAAATTCCGATTTTGTTTCTGGGCTTGCTGGGCGGACTGGCCGCATGTACCCGGATACCCCCGGCCATAGCACCCGATAAGGAAATAGAAGCCCGCATCGAAGAATTGCTTAGAAAAATGACCCTCGAAGAGAAGATCGGGCAGATGTGCCAGCTGACGGCCGGTGTGCTCATCGATGAGAGCGACCCGCAGCATCCGGAGCTGAGCGAGGCGCTGCTCGATACGGTGATCGGCCGCTATAAGGTTGGGTCGATCCTGAATATTCCCTTCGGCGTGGGGCAGCCCCGTGAGGTGTGGGCCAGGTTTATCAATTGCATCCAGCAACGTTCGCTCGACGAACTGGGGATTCCCTGTATCTATGGGGTAGACCAGATTCACGGCGCATCCTATACGCAGGGGGCGACCCTCTTTCCGCAGGGCATCAATATGGGGGCGTCGTTCAATCGCGGACTCATGCGCAGATGCTCCGAAATTTCGGCTTATGAGACCCGGGCATGTGCGATACCGTGGACCTTTGCCCCGGTCATGGATCTGGGGCGCGATCCGCGCTGGCCGCGCATGTGGGAGAGTTACGGCGAGGACACTTACGTCAATTCGCAGATGGCCGTGGCGTCGGTGCTCGGATTCCAGGGGGATGATCCCAACCGTGTCGACGACCGTCATGTCGCGGCCTGCATCAAGCATTTCATGGCCTATGGCGTACCCGTGTCGGGCAAGGATCGCACACCCTCTTCGGTGACTCGAAATGTGTTGAGGGAGAAGTATTTCGCTCCTTTTATGGAGTGCATTCGGGCCGGGGCGCTGTCGCTGATGGTCAACTCGGCCAGCAACGGCGGTATGCCGTTCCATGCAGACCGGGAGTTGCTCACGGGATGGGTCAAGGAGGAACTCAACTGGGACGGTCTGATCGTGACGGACTGGAATGACATCTACAACCTTTGCGAGCGCGACCATATTGCCGCGAGCCGTAAGGATGCCGTGCGCATTGCGGTCAATGCCGGTATCGACATGGCTATGGTACCGTCGAGTTGGGATTTCTGTATCTATCTCAGGGAACTTGTCGAGGAGGGGCAGGTCTCCATGGAGCGCATCGACGATGCGGTGAGCCGTGTGCTGCGCCTGAAATTCCGCCTCGGCCTTTTCGAAAAACCGTTTTGGAATACCGGCGATTTCCCGGAATTCGCCAGTGACGAATATGCTGCCGTGGCATTGCAGGCTGCCGTGGAGTCGGAGGTACTGCTCAAGAACGAAGGCGGCCTGTTGCCGCTGGAGCGGTCTGCACGGATACTGCTCGCGGGGCCGAATGCCAATTCGATGCGCTGCCTCAACGGAGGATGGTCGTATTCGTGGCAGGGCGACCGCTGTGACGAATTTGCCGGGGACTACAATACCATTTATGAGGCTTTACGCAATAAATTCGACCATGTGGACTATGTCCCCGGTGTGGAGTATGCGCCGCCCCGCTATGACAACTGGCAGGAAGAGTGCGTGACAGGGATCGACAAGGCCGTATCAGCGGCGGCCGGAGCCGATGTGATTATTGCCTGTATAGGCGAAAATTCCTACTGCGAAACGCCTGGTAACATGGATGACCTGAACCTTTCTCAGAACCAGAAGGAGCTGGTGCGGGCCCTTGCAGCGACCGGGAAGCCGCTTGTGCTGATCCTCAATGAAGGCCGCCCGCGCGTCATAGGCGATATCGAGCCGCTTGCGCAGGCCGTGGTCGACATCCTGCTGCCGGGCAATTACGGCGGCGATGCCCTGGCCGACCTGCTTGCGGGAGATGCAAATTTCAGCGCCCGATTGCCGTTCACTTATCCGCGCATGGTCGGTGCATTGGCGACTTACGACTATAAGCCCTGCGAGAATATGGCAGCCATGACGGGCGAATACAATTACGACGCCGTGATGGATGTGCAGTGGCCGTTCGGGCATGGGCTGAGCTATACGGAATTTGCATATAGCAATTTCGGTGTCGACCGCCGCATGTTCGGTGCCGACGATGTGCTGACCTTTACGGTCGATGTGACCAACGTCGGTAAAGTGGCCGGCAAGGAGGCCGTGATGCTCTATTCGAGCGACCTGGTCGCCAGCCTTACACCGGATGTAATCCGCCTGCGTGATTTCGAGAAGGTTGCGCTCGAACCGGGCGAATCCCGCACGGTGACGTTCGCTGTTCCGGCCAGCGACCTGGCCTTCGTCGGGCACGACGGCTGCTGGAGGCTCGAGGAGGGGGAATTCAGGATGCGCTGCGGCAGTGAAACGCTTCGGATCAGTTGCACGCAAACCAAAGTCTGGGATACACCCAATATCCCGTAAGTACGATTAGGTGTAATATTGAAAGGCCGTCCTCACTGCATGGGACGGTTTTTTCTTGCCTCCTGCCGGAATTATGTGTTGTCGATCCGGCCTGCTGCCGGCTCGGAAACGGGCAACAGCCTTTGGGGGATTCGCATTATTTCGGATTATTTTTGTCGGAATCGTTCGTTTCTTGCAGGCAAATAGTTATTTTTGCACAAATAACCGTAACTGAAATGGAGGATATCATCAAACTTCACGACAAAAAGTTCAGGATCATGATCCCCGCCGCCAAGATCGACGAGGCCGTGGCCGCCGTAGCCTGCCGCATCAACGAGGACTACCGCGACAAGGAGACGCCGTTGTTCGTGGGCGTACTGAACGGCTCGTTCATGTTCATGAGCGACCTGATCAAGAAAATCGAGTTCAACAACGAGCTGTCGTTCGTGAAGCTGGCCTCGTACGAAGGTACTTGCTCGACGGGGTGCGTGAAGAACCTGATCGGGCTGAACAACAGCATCGAAGGCCGCCATGTGATCATCGTCGAGGACATCGTCGACACGGGCGAGAGCATCGAGCACATGATCGGCGAGCTGAAGTCGCATAATCCCGCGAGCATCGAGGTCTGCACGCTTTTTTTCAAACCGGGTTCCTACCGCAAGCAACTGCCGATCAAGTACCGCGCCATGGAGATCGGCAACGAGTTCATCGTGGGCTACGGCCTGGACTACGACCAGTTGGGACGCAGCCTGAAGGATATTTACGTGGTTACCGAATAGATGGCTCTGAAGACCGATATCGAACAGCTCGACGGCGGGCGCAAGCTGCCCCTGGTCGAAGATTTCTACACGATCCAGGGCGAGGGCTTCCATGCCGGGAAACCCGCCTATTTCATCCGCCTGGGCGGATGCGACGTGGGATGCCGCTGGTGCGACGCCAAATACACGTGGAACCCCAGGCTCTATCCCCCGACCGACGTACGGACGGTGATCGACCGTGCTACGGCATGTCCTGCGCAGGCGATCGTCATCACGGGCGGCGAACCGCTGCTTTATCCGCTGGGGGTGCTGACCGAAACACTGCACGCCAAGGGGCTGGAGATATTCCTCGAAACGTCGGGGACGCACCCCTTCTCGGGGTATTTCGACTGGGTGTGCCTGTCGCCCAAGCGGCAGCAACCGCCGCTGGACGAAGCGTTCGGGAAGGCGCACGAACTGAAGGTGATCGTCGGGGACGAGGCCGATTTCGAATGGGCCGAGCGCAATGCCGCACGGGTGGGAGCCGGGTGCATCCTCTACCTGCAACCCGAG
>OKSH01002024.1_pt1 | contig 16304 bp, 18 predicted proteins | sample 1601231 | NCBI WGS metagenome assembly OKSH01 (sample SAMEA3541596, study PRJEB24748) | human gut metagenome | biome: human gut; feature: human-associated habitat; material: faeces | place: China | collected 2012 | reverse complement strand
CGCTTGCATGGCATGCAAGAGGTCAGGGGTTCGATCCCCCTTAGCTCCACCAAATCTTTGGTGACTGATAAATACCGTGACATCCGGTTTTCCGGGGCTATAGCTCAGCTGGGAGAGCGCTTGCATGGCATGCAAGAGGTCAGGGGTTCGATCCCCCTTAGCTCCACCAAATTTAAACCCTGGTCTCTGACCGGGGTTTTTCGTTTCTGCTTTCTTGTCATTGCGCGGTATACCCGCCATCCACCGGATAAAAACCGCCGGTACAAAAACGACTGTCATCTGATAACAGAAACGCGACCATTTTTGCCACCTCTTCCCGTGTTGCCATCCGTTTCATCGGGTGACTCTCCGCCATCATTGCCTGTACATCCTGCGGTAACGCCAGAATATTGGGTGTCGCCACATAGCCGGGGCCGACCGCATTAATCCGCACGCCCTGTTCTGCATATTCCAGTGCCGCTGCGCGGGTCAGCCCGAGCACTGCGTGCTTGGCGGCGGTATAAGGCGCAATTCCCGCAATACCGGTGACTCCGTTACAGGCTGATAAATTCACCACCGCCCCGCCGCCGCTTTTGATAATGGCCGGAATACCGAATTTCATCCCGAGAAATGTGCCGGTCACATCCGTAGCCATCACATCCTGCCAGGCTTCAAAATCGTAATCCTCAATCTTCACGCCATGCGGTCCGGTGATCCCGGCATTGTTTACCAACCCGTGTAAAGCACCGAATTTATCTGACACTGTGCTCACCATCCGCTCACAATCGCTCAGTTTACGTACATCTGCTTCAATTGCCAGCACGCTATCTCCCGTAGGATCCCACTCATTTATGGCCTTTTGCAGATGTTCCGGATCCCGCCCGGTAATCGCAACTTTAGCCCCCCTTTTCAGTAATTCACGGGCAATTCCTTCACCCACCCCTGTTGAGGCTCCGGTAACCAGGATAATCTTCTGTTGAAAGTCTGTCATACCATCACCTTTTAATTAACTTTAGTTAACTAAAAGCTTAGTTGATTAACTTTTATTAATCAACTTTCTTTTCCTGATTTTGCCTTTCGGCTAAACTAAGGGGGAGGATAAAAGGGAGGTGTTATGTCATTCAAGGAACTGGAAAATACACTGTCATTGTTACAGTGCACATTGGTAGCGCAACGGACCATCTGCTCACCTGAAAAGGTGACGTGGGCACAGTATGACGTAATGGAAATGTTGCGCCTTCAGGGGGATTTAACCCCGTCGGATTTAAGCCAGAAACTCGGGATTTCGCGCCAGAATGTCTCGAAATCATTACGGGCGCTGAAAAAACACCAGTTTGTTTCCCAGTATCAGTCGGAGACCGATAAACGGGAACTGGTGACCCAGCTGACACCGGAAGGTGAAGAGTTTCTGTCCCGCGCGGCGACAGGACGCACACGCAATGCAGAAAAAGTATTTGCAAGTCTGGATGACGAGGAACAGCGCCAGTTTCGTATACTGAGCCGGAAAGTCATCGATGCACTGACCCGGGATCAGTGAGCGGGACGTTTAAGCGGTTTTATCAGGCCACTTAAACCTTCTATTTTAATTGCAAGGGTGAGTTGCATCAGCTGCCCCAGGCGACCTTCCGGGAAACTGTCTTTACGGGCAAACCAGAGCAGATATTCCTCGGGAAGGTCAATTAAACGGCAACCTTTGTATTTACCAAATGGCATAGCAGTGTTAGCGACAGCCACTAAATCTTCTTTCTCCATCATCTCTCCTGATGTGACTGAAACGGTCTTCTGCGGAAGACCGTTTTTCAGCCAGTCTGTCAGTTCAGCAGCGCAATAAACTCATCTTCATTGATCACTTTAATGCCCAGCTCTTCCGCTTTGGCCAGCTTGGAGCCTGCAGCTTCCCCGGCAACCACCAGATCGGTTTTCTTCGAGACACTGCCGGTGACTTTCGCCCCCAGAGCCGTCAGACGATCTTTCGCCTCATCACGGGTCAGGATCTGCAGTGAGCCGGTCAGCACAACCACTTTACCGGCAAACGGGTTATCCAGTGCCGATGCATCTACCGCCACCACATCCGGCCAGCTGATACCGACATCTCCGGTCAGATCAGTGATAACCTCGCGGTTGTGCTGCTCGCGGAAGAAATTGACCACATGCTTTGCGACAACCTCCCCGACATCAGGAACGGCTTTCAGTGCTTCTGTATCCGCCTGCTGTAAGGCATCCAGGGTTCCGAAATGCTCTGCCAGATTGGCCGCCGTGGCTTCGCCGACTTCGCGGATCCCCAGCGCGTAAAGGAAACGGGCAAATGTAGTCTGTTTTGATGCCGCCAGCGCGTCAGTCAGTTTCTGTGCGGACTTCGGCCCCATGCGATCCAGCCCGGTCAGTTTGCCGGGGGTCAGACGCCACAGATCCGCCGGAGTCTTCACATACTCCGCATCCACCAGCTGGTCGATAATTTTATCCCCCAGCCCGTCCACATCCATGGCACGGCGGGACACAAAATGTTTGAGTGCTTCTTTGCGCTGTGCCCCGCAAATCAGACCGCCGGTACAGCGGGCAACCGCCTCGCCTTCCACCCGCTCAATATCTGACCCGCACACCGGGCAACTGAGCGGAAATTCAATATCCCGCGCATCCGCCGGACGCTCTGATTCCACCACGCCCACCACCTGCGGGATCACATCCCCGGCACGGCGGATAACCACGGTATCGCCGATTTTCAGACCGAGACGGCTGATTTCATCCGCATTATGCAGTGTGGCATTACTGACCGTCACACCGGCCACCAGCACCGGCTCCAGACGGGCAACCGGGGTAATCGCACCGGTACGGCCGACCTGGAATTCCACATCACGGACAACGGTCATCTGTTCCTGGGCCGGGAATTTAAAGGCAGTCGCCCAGCGCGGGGCACGGGACACAAAACCCAGCGCCTCCTGCAGTGCAATGGAATCCACTTTGATCACCACGCCGTCAATATCAAAACCCAGCACCGGACGGCTCTCTTCCACCTTGTGATAGAAATCCAGCACCGCCTGACTACCGGTGCAGCGCATTACACGATCACTGACCGGTAAGCCCCAGGCTTTAAATTGCTGCAGGCGATCATAGTGACTGCCCGGCAGTGTGCCGCCTTCCAGCACGCCCACTCCGTAACAGAAGAAAGTCAGCGGGCGTTTGGCTGTCACCGCCGGATCCAGCTGGCGCAATGAACCGGCTGCGGCGTTACGCGGATTGGCAAACACTTTGCCGCCGGTGCGGCGCGCTTCCTCATTCATCGCCTCAAAGCCTTTCTGCGGCATAAAGACTTCGCCGCGGATCTCAATACGCTGCGGGATATTTTCCCCGCGCAGTTTCAGCGGAATAGCGCGGATGGTCCGCACATTGGCGGTAATGTTTTCCCCGGTGGTACCGTCCCCCCGGGTGGCTGCCTGCACCAGACTGCCGTTTTCATACAGCAGACTGACCGCCAGGCCGTCGAGTTTTAACTCACAGCAGAATGTCAGATCCTGCGTGTCTTTCAGACGGTCACGTACACGTTTGTCAAAGGCAAGATAGCTCTCCTCATCAAACACGTTATCGAGTGACAGCATCGGAATCTCATGGCGCACCTGTTCAAATGCACTCAGCGGTGATGCCCCGACCCGCTGTGTCGGGGAATCCGGTGTGATAAGTTCCGGATGCTCCGCTTCCAGCGCTTTCAGACGCTGCATCAGGCGATCATATTCCGCATCCGGCACTTCCGGGTTATCCAGCACGTGATAACAGTATTCATGATGGCGCAGTGTGGCGCGCAGCTGTTCAATGTCGTTTTCGTTATTTTTTGGCATCATAGTGATCTGCAATCTGTTTATACCTGAAAAAAACCCCCGTCATTGCGGGGGTTTTTGTGCGATTTGTGTGTCTCAGTTCTGTTTGGCGACGAGAACTTTGCGGATGCGCGCCTTGTACACCTCGATTTTCTGCGGTGTCAGCATTTTACGCTCCTCATCCAGAACCACGCCGCCGACATCAGAGGCGATACGCTGAGCAGCCTGTAACATCAGCTTGAAGTTCTGGTTTGCGTCACCGTAAGACGGCACCATCATAAACATGGCCACGCCCGGGGTTTCGATCTCTTCCATCTGCTCCGGTACAAACGTGCCCGGATTCACCATATTGGCCAGACTGAATAACACCGGACCACTGCCTGCCGGATCGACATGGCGGTGATAGATGTTCATCGCCCCGAAACGGAACCCGGCCTGCTCGATAGCGGTGCGCAGAATATCACCTGCGACCATCTGTCCCGGATGGGCGGACACAAACAGTGCCAGCACAATCTCATTGTTCTCTGCACTGCTGCGCGGCGCTTCCTGAACCGGTTCCGGTTCAGTTACCGGCTCTTCTGTGTGAGGCATGTCAGTTTCAGCGGCAGTGATCACCGCGGCTGTTGTCATGACCTCCGGAGCCGGAGCTGCCGGTGCCTGTGCTTCCTGCTCAAGGGCATCAAATAATCCGATTTGCGGCTCTGTTTCCGGTGCTTTTACCGGCTGACGGCGCGGGCTCTGGGCTTTCGGCATCACAGGCGGTTCTTCCGGCTCTGATGACGGATACATTCTGCCGGCAGATAATAACGGATCCTGCTCATTCTGCGCTTCTGAATACGGAGAGACCTGCGGAGCCGGATCCTCCGGTAATACAGCAGAGTGACGGGAGCCGTGTGCCTCTGACATATCATCAGCGGCTTCATCCTGCGACTCGTATTTACGACGCTTCATGGGGCGCGCGCGAAACAGGGAAGAACGCTCTTTACGGCTCGTCCACAGTCCGTGAAGTAACAATGCGATGATTGCTACCGCACCCACAACGATTAATATCAGACGCAAATCTTGCATCAGTGCTATCTCTGTTGTTTAAATTAAAGGCCACCATGGCAAAATACTATCGTTTGATTACAAGAGTATTTGTCAATGATGTTAAGTTCAAGTCCCTGCACGAATTTCTTGCAATAAAGATCATTTAATTGCTCTTTTTGACTGATTTTTCATCCTGACATTTCATTTGTGGCCGGACAAATCAATAGTTCAGTCTGATAGTATAACGTTTTCCAATCATAGGAGTGAATAGGAAGTATGACAAATCCTGTCAGGCCGCTCAGCGGCTTTGCATATGTTGCACAGGGATGGCGGCTGATGATGCGTCCGGGTCTCCGGGCCTTCGTGATTCTGCCGTTGCTGGCCAATATCGTGGTTATGGGCGGTGCACTCTGGTGGTTGTTCAGTCAGTTCGGCGGGTGGATAGCCTGGCTGATGGATAAAGTACCGGGCTGGCTGCAGTGGCTGGATTATCTTATCTGGCCGGTGGCGGTGATTTCTGTGCTGCTGATTTTCAGCTATTTTTTCAGCACGATCGCCAATATCATCGCCTCGCCGTTTAACGGCTGGCTGTCGGAGAAACTGGAAGCGGAGCTCACCGGGCGTCCCGCACCGGATCAGGGCTGGGCGGATCTGATAAATGATATCCCGCGTATTCTGAAACGTGAGATGGTCAAACTGCTTTATTACATCCCGCGTGCCGTTATTCTGTTGATCCTGTTTTTCATTCCGGGGATCGGGCAGACACTCGCGCCGGTACTCTGGTTTATTTTCGGTGCCTGGATGATGTCCGTGCAGTACGGGGATTTCCCGTTTGATAACCACAAGGTCAGTTTTCCGGAAATGAAAAGCACACTGCGCCGCGATAATATGACCAATCTCCAGTTCGGTTCGCTGGTCAGTGTGCTGACCATGATCCCGTTTGTGAACCTGTTCATTATGCCTGCGGCGGTCTGCGGTGCCACCGCGCTGTGGGTGGATCGCTACCGCGCACAGTTTGTCCGCGACTGATCCGCAACCCCCTTCCGTGCAGGGCGGTTATCACACTGCCCTGCCGTTTTCCTGCTCCTTATACTTTTTCGCTATTGATCGTCTGTCCGGTTATAAGGATATGCCGATTATGTATTTCCTTTCCGCCGGTCAGCGGGTAATGTGGTTTTATATTTAGTCTGATTATGAATAACCCTATAAGGAAAACCGATGAGTAAGATATATGAAGATAATTCGCTAACCATTGGTCACACACCGCTGGTGCGCCTCAAACATTTCGGTCACGGCAATATCCTGGCGAAAGTGGAATCCCGCAACCCGAGTTTCAGCGTCAAGTGCCGTATCGGCGCCAATATGATCTGGGACGCGGAAAAACGCGGTATCCTGAAACCGGGTGTGGAACTGGTCGAGCCGACCAGCGGTAACACCGGGATTGCACTGGCGTATGTTGCTGCCGCCCGTGGTTACAAACTCACCCTGACCATGCCGGATACCATGAGTATCGAACGCCGCAAACTGCTGAAAGCCCTGGGTGCCAACCTGGTGCTGACCGAAGGCGCGAAAGGTATGAAAGGCGCGATTGAAAAAGCCGATGAAATCAGCGCGTCTGATCCGTCCCGCTATATTGTGTTACAGCAGTTCAGCAACCCGGCCAACCCGGCGATCCATGAAAAAACCACCGGTCCGGAAATCTGGGAAGACACTGACGGCAATGTGGATGTTGTGGTTGCCGGTGTCGGTACCGGCGGCACCATCACCGGTATCGCCCGTTACCTGAAAAACATCAAAGGGAAAAAAGACGTCACTATCGTGGCCGTCGAACCGGAAGGCTCCCCGGTGATCACCCAGGCGCTGGCCGGGGAAGAGATCAAACCGGGCCCGCACAAAATTCAGGGTATCGGTGCCGGTTTTATCCCGGGTAACCTGGATCTGAGCCTGATTGACCGCGTCGAGCTGGTCAGCAACGAAGATGCTTTCGCCACCGCCCGTAAACTGATGGAGCGCGAAGGTATTCTCGCCGGTATTTCATCCGGTGCAGCTGTGATTGCGGCTGAACGTCTCGCGAAAGAAGATAAATTCAAGGGCAAAAATATCGTGGTGATCCTGCCGTCTTCCGGTGAACGTTATTTGAGTACTGCGCTGTTCGCTGATATCAGTGAAAACTGATCAACTGAACGGATTCAGTTCCCGCCCTGCCTGACCTCGAAAGCACCCGTAAAGGGTGCTTTTTTTGTGCAACGGATCAAAGTTTGACACTCTGCGGGGTGATTTTTGTGCGGTTGTTTAGTATTAAAAAAGTAATTATTTCACAGCTCAAAATAATGACACCAAATACGTATGTCGAATCTTCGGGTTGTGCTATTTTACTTGCTCCGGCTATGATTACTGTTATATGTCTTAATATTAACCGCCGATAAAAAATTCCAAACATGAGGTAACGCTATGTATCAGCAAGAAGTCACCATTACTGCACCTAACGGTCTGCACACCCGTCCTGCGGCTCAGTTTGTCAAAGAAGCCAAAACTTTCGCTTCTGACATCACCCTGACTTCCGGCGGCAAAAGCGCCAGCGCCAAAAGCCTGTTCAAGTTACAGACTCTGGGTCTGACACAGGGCACCGTGGTGACTATCGCCGCAGAAGGTGAAGATGAGCAGAAAGCAGTAGAGCACCTCGTCAAACTGATGGGTGAACTGGAGTAATCTCCTTCCGCCCTCACCTGTCAGGATCCCCGGCCACCGTCTCATGCCGGGGATAGTCCGTTTCCGGGTACGCTCACGCAGCCCGCTGCTGTACGTCCCCCAGTAAACTCAAAGGTATTATTATGGTTTCAGGAATCTCTGTTTCACCGGGTATCGCTTTTGGTAAAGCGTTGTTACTCAAAGAAGAACCTATCATTATCAGCCAGAAGTCGATTTCTGCTGAGCAGATTGATGCTGAAATCCGGCGTTTCACTGAAGGCCGCGCCAAAGCGTCCGCACAGCTGAATGCCATCAAAGAAACCGCTGAAAAAAATCTCGGTGCGGAAAAAGCCGAAATTTTTGAAGGTCATATCATGCTGCTCGAAGACGAGGAGCTTGAAAACGAAATCACTGACATCATCAAAAGCAAAAAAACCGCCGATTACGCGGTACACCAGGTGATTGAAGAACAGGCCACCGCCCTGGAAGGTCTGGATGATGAGTATCTGAAAGAACGCGCGGCCGATGTCCGCGACATCGGTAACCGTCTGCTGAAAAATATTCTCGGCATGCCGATTATCGACCTCAGCGCCATCGCTGAGGAAGTGATTCTGGTTTCCAAAGACCTGACACCGTCCGAAACCGCACAGCTGAACCTGAAAAAAGTGCTGGGTTTTATCACCGATATCGGCGGCCGGACCTCCCACACTTCCATCATGGCCCGCTCTCTGGAAATCCCTGCCGTGGTCGGTACCGGGAATGCCACTGAAAATATCAAAAGTGATGATTACCTGATCCTGGATGCGGTCAACAACACCATTTATCTCAATCCGTCAGAAGAAGACATTGAGCGCATGAAAGAAGTGCGCGATGACTATCTGGCGGAAAAAGCCGAACTGGCAAAACTCAAAGATCTGCCTGCTGTCACCCTCGATGGTCACCAGGTGGAAGTCTGTGCCAACATCGGTACCGTGCGCGATATGCCGGGTGCCGAACGCAACGGCGCGGAAGGTGTCGGTTTATACCGCACCGAATTCCTGTTTATGGATCGCGACTCGCTGCCGACGGAAGAAGAACAGTTCCGCGCTTATAAAGAAGTCGCTCAGGCAATGCCGGATGAAGCCATTATTGTCCGCACCATGGACATCGGCGGTGACAAAGACCTGCCTTATATGAATCTGCCGAAAGAGGAAAACCCGTTCCTCGGCTGGCGTGCCATCCGTATCTGTCTGGATCGCCGTGAAATTCTCGATACCCAGCTGCGCGCAATTTTACGTGCCTCCGTTTTCGGAAAGCTGCGTATCATGTTCCCGATGGTGATTTCCGTCGAAGAAGTCCGCGAACTCAATAAGATAGTGGACGAAATGAAACAGCAGTTGCGGGATGAACAGAAACCTTTTGATGAAACTATTGAAGTTGGTATCATGGTGGAAACCCCGGCGGCAGCAGTTAATGCACGTCACATTGCAAAAGAAGTCGATTTTTTCAGTATTGGAACCAACGACCTGACGCAGTATACTCTGGCTGTGGATCGCGGAAATGAGCTGATTTCCCATCTCTACAACCCGATGTCTCCTGCGGTGCTGAACCTTATCAAACAAGTCATTGACGCTTCCCACGCGGAAGGGAAATGGACCGGAATGTGTGGTGAGCTGGCGGGTGATGAACGTGCAACTTTATTGTTGCTGGGCATGGGTTTAGATGAATTTAGTATGAGTTCTATTGCTATCCCGCGTATCAAGAAACTGATCCGCAATACGCATTATGAAGATGCGAAAGCACTGGCTGAACAGGCACTCGCTCAGCCGACGGCAACAGAACTGATGGCACTGGTGGAAACCTTCACCAAAGAAAAAACCCTGTGCTGAGAAAGCCAAATTCACGCCCGGTCCCGTATCAACATTTAGGAGAGTATTCATGGGTCTGTTTGACAAACTGAAGTCGCTGGTTTCGGATGATAAGAAAGACAGCGGCACGATTGACATCGTGGCGCCGCTGTCCGGTGAGATTGTGAATATCGAAGACGTGCCTGACGTTGTTTTCGCTGAAAAAATTGTCGGCGATGGTATTGCCATCAAACCGGCAGGGAATAAAATCGTTGCCCCTGTTGACGGTACAATCGGTAAAATTTTTGAAACTAATCACGCGTTCTCCATTGAATCGGACAGCGGAATTGAACTGTTTGTTCACTTCGGGATCGACACTGTCGAACTGAAAGGTGAAGGCTTCAAACGTATTGCGGAAGAAGGCCAGCGCGTACAAAAAGGCGACCTGGTACTTGAATTCGATCTGGCGCTTCTCGAAGAGAAAGCCAAATCCACCCTGACCCCGGTGGTTATCTCCAATATGGATGAAATCAAAGAGATGACCAAAATGACCGGCCCTGTCACTGTCGGCGAAACCGTTGTCATCAAAATCAAAAAATAACGGCTTCTGCATCACAGTCTGTACACTGAAAAACGGTTTCTGCGGAAGCCGTTTTGTTTTCGTCCGTTTTCCTTTGATTGATTAATTCTGTTGTATTATCCCCTGCCTGTTGTCCGGAAATTACCGGAAAAGTATTTCTCACCTCAGTGAAATGCGCTAACATGATCTCCCGTGACGGTCCGCAATTTACGCAGATTACGCACTGCCTGATACGGCCGGATCCGCCGGAACCACGGGCGGGATAAACGGGAAGTTTTCATTTTCGTTCGTCACAAAATGGTAATGCTATGGAATTTAATTCAGTTCAGACACAGCAAATAAAGCAGAACATGCGCCTGTTCACTGAGCGCCTGTATCCGAATGGTCATATCCCCGATGAGTTCGATGTTCAGTACCGTACGGACAATAACAACATACTGATTTATCAGAAACAACTCGTCTGCCCGTGCGGCACCCCGCAAACCATTGAAAAACAAATTGCCAGACTGACCTGGTCAGAAGCTGATGATAACTGGCAGCTTTTTTATGTGGATAACAACAAATGGCAGCCTTATCCGGACTGCCCTGCCGGTACACTGAGTGCACTGCTGAAACAGGTTCTGGATGATAAATCCGACCGTTTTATTTTCAGTTAGTCACCACATCACACAATTAAGCCCCGTTAAGGGGTTTATTTGTGAATTTTGATCGTTTTCACGTATAGTGCTCATTACGCAGGTTACTATTACTACTAACTTATTTGCCGGCTTTCAGATTGCGAGGTATGTATGTATAAAACGATTATAGTTCCAATCGATATTTCCGAAACCGGGCTGACCCGCGAGGTGATCCCGACGATTCAGACATTAGCCAAATTTGAAAATGCCAAAATTCACTTTATAGCGGTGATCCCGTCATTCTCTCACTTTGCCTCTTTCGGTATTGCCTATGCCGCAACTCTGCCGGAAAAAGATGAAATTCTGGACAGCGCCAAAGAACAACTGGCGAAGATGGTCAGTGATTTTAATCTGCCTGCAGAGCAGTTTGAACTGCATGTGGTTTCCGGCTCACCGAAAGATCAGATTCTGAAACTGGCGGATACTCTGGAAAGCGACCTGATTGTCATCAGCTCACGCCGCCCGGATATGTCCACCTATCTGCTCGGCTCCAACGCCGCAGCGGTTGTACGCTACGCCCATACCTCGGTTCTGGTTGTCCGCTGATACGCGGCAGCGCCTGACTGAACGCCCGTTTTAACGGGCGTTTGTTTCTTTATTTTCCTGCAATCAGCAAAGAATCACTGCCGGGTGTACCAGTCACGGATAACCGCGAGGATCTGCGCGGTATGCCGGTTTCCGTCTGTATCTTTAAAATAGTGATCCAGATTATCAAAGGTTCTGAATGTCACCACCGGGTTCTCCACCGCTTTCTGCATCTGCTTAAACGATGTGACACTGACATTGGTATCATTCAGCGTCTGAATAACCAGCACCGGTTTTGTCTGCCCGTTCAGTACCTGCTGCGCATCCGCCGCCAGAAATTCGCGCCACCAGCGCATCCCGTGCTGGCTGACCAGCATATCGTTCTCCACCTCATTGCGTTTTACCGCATCAGTAAATGCCAGAAAACCGGCTAACTGAGACTCCTCAAGTGGCTGAGGACTATTGCGGAAGCTGTCCGTGACATCATCCAGGAAAAAGCGCCCTCCGCCATTAACAGCCACCACTGCGTCAACCGCCGGTGATGCCAGCACAGTGTGTTCAGCAACAGTCGCCCCTTCACTGCCGCCCAGCAGCAGCACGGTGTCATACTCCCCTTTCAGACGGTCGAGCACCGCAGCATAGTCGCTGACCCGCACCGACAGAGAATCATTGAACATGGTTTCCGCCGGGCAGTCTCTTCCCCGGTATTTTGTGTTTCTGATGCCATTGCAGGCGCCATCAGCAGACAACCCAGCAGTGCACAGACGGCAGCCTTACGCATTCTTCATCCCTTCACATAAAACAGATAATTAAACAATGTGCGGAAACCGAGCTTCTGATACAGACTCAACCCTTCGGACGACGCTTCCAGATAACAATCCCCGATACACCGCTTCCGGCACAGTGTCAGTGCATAATCCAGCAACAGTGTGGCATAGCCGTTGCCCTGATATGCAGGAACAGTTCCGAGATCATCAATCCGCGCGCCGTATTCTGACAGCGACAGCGTGATGCAGCTGACCGGTTTCCCCTGACACAACAGAACAGCATGGTGCAGCTCAGCACCGTTTGCCATTGCCCGCTGATGATAGCTGATATAGTCACTGACAATACTGAAATCCGGCGCTTCTTCGTCATCCTCTCCCGCCGGAAAAGCGGCTTCCAGCGGCTCCGCCCACAACGAAAGCTGGTCATTTACCTCACGGATTTCATATCCGGCCGGAAGAACAGAGGACGGCTGCCACGCATCAACAGACAGATGCATAGCACTGGTTTCACCGTCCGCCTCATAACCCGCCGCCATAATCTGCGGGTGCAGTGTTTCTGCCGCGGATTTCTCCGCCACCAGGCAATGAGGTTTATGATGTGCCGTAAAATGCTGCTGTGCCAGTGAGAACTCATTACTATCCGCACCGGCCTGCAGATAGATATAGTTAAAGACAGGCACCGGCAGCGGTGTCAGATAGCATTCTGCACGATCACTGACGGTGATGACATCCTGCGCGATACTGCGCCAGAAATGGCGCTCTGTCGCGCGGTAATTCTGTAAACTCATGGTGTCTCCGGAATGGTATAAGCATCGGCGGGATTTATTATCCCCACTCTATAATATAAGCCGTTATATACCTTATCGGAATGTTAAGGCATTCCGGAGTCTGACACTCAGCCTCTGCGTATTGCCATAATCTGATGCACCACAATGCCCGCCAGCAATCCCCAGAAAGCTGAGCTGATACCCAGCAGAGTAATACCCGATGCCGTCAGCAGAAAACAGATAATCGCCGCATCCCGCCCTTTTTCATCTGCCAGCGACTGATGCAGGCTGTTCATCAGCGTGGTCAGCAGAGCAAGCCCGGCCAGGATCTGTATCAGAACCGCCGGAAAGGCATTGAACAGCATAAAAACCGCGCCGCCGAAAATCCCCGCCAGCAGATAAAATATCCCCGCCCAGACAGCAGCGGTATAACGCCGCGCCGGATCCGGGTGCACATCCGGTGCCATACAAATCGCGGCGGTGATCGCCGCAATGCAGATACTGAACCCGCCCCACGGTGCCAGCAGGATAGCCGCCAGCGACGAGCAGGTCAGCAGCACAGAGGTGTGCGGCGGATAACCGTTAGCCTGTAAGATCGCAATCCCCGGCGCATTCTGTGAGGCCAGCGACACGATAAAAAACGGAATACCGACACTGATCAGGGACGTCAGGGTAAATGACGGCATCACAAATTCCGGCAGCGCAAACACATTGCCGGCCCGGACAAAATGCAGATCGCCGCTCAGCCCGGTCACGGTGATACCGGTGATCAGGGCAGCAATAATGGCGTACAGCGGGAAAATCCGCCGCATCACCACATACGCGGCTATCATCGCGGCACACAGCACAAAGCTGGTATTCAGCGCACCGAACGCCGTCAGCCCGAAACGCAGCAGAATACCGGCCAGCATCGCCGAGGCCAGTGCGCGCGGGATATAATTCATCAGCCGGGCAAAAATACCGGTCACGCCGCACAGAAACATCAGTCCGGAGGCAAAAATAAACACGCCGACGGCTTCATTGATGGTCACGCCGGACAAACTGGTTACCAGCAGCGCGATCCCCGGCGTAGACCAGGCGGTCAGCACCGGCATTTTATACCAGAGCGACAACCCGATCGTTGTCACCCCCATCCCGATCCCCAGCATCATCAGCCAGCCGCCGGTTTGTGCGGCATCAAGCCCCGCCACATCCAGCGCCTGCAGAATAATCGCCACTGAACTGGCATAGCCGACCAGCACCGCAACCAGGCCTGTCATCATCATTGCTGGAGAAAAGGCACGAAAAAATGTTAACTTACTCATAGGCACACACCATCGGATGTTATAGCAGACGATCGGACTCTATCACCGGATGCTATAACGGACAATGACATTTACCCGGAATAATGACAATTTATGCACGATATCACACCCGCTGTTGCAGAGACCTTTAAACAACTGCGTGCCGAACGCGGGCTGAGCCTCAGCCAGGCAGCACAACTGACCGGCGTCAGCAAAGCCATGCTCGGCCAGATTGAACGCGGCCAATCCAGCCCGACGGTATCCACGCTGTGGAAAATCGCCACCGGCTTCAATGTCGCTTTCTCTGTTTTTCTGGAAGGCGCACAGCCGCAGCTGCAGGCGGGGCTTCATTCGTTTGCGACGCTGCCGGTCTTTGAACAGACCCGCTCAGGGATGCGTGTCACACCGCTGATCCCGTTTGATGATGAACTGAAAACGGATTTACTGAAGATTGACCTGCTGCCGGGGGCGCTCAGTGAATCCGGCCCTCATGAACCCGGGGTTATCGAACATGTCATTATGCTGGAAGGTGCATTACAACTGCGGCTGGGGGATGAGTGGCATACCGTTTCTGCCGGGGAATCCCTGCGCTTTCATGCGGATATCCCGCACGCTTACGCCAATCCCGGTAAGACCATTGTGACACTGCATAATCTGATCCATTACCCGCGTCCGGCGGACAAATAAAAAAGCGGGGTATAATAAATATACCCCGCTTTGACTTAACGGATCGTCTTACTTTATTTGTAAAATAAAACCAAAATAAATACGTGTTCAGCTTAACTTATTATATATCATCCTTATACCAACCGGGATGATATGTTTATACTGAACAGAAAAGCATGCCATTCAGAATACTATCTTCTGTTATATATGGCGGTTTATTTATTGTTTAATTAAACACACTCAGGCATATCGCTATGCTGTCGTGATGTTTTCACTGGTGTTGTTACTACTACCTTTACGGCATTTTGGTGTTGTTCCAAATGACTGTCGCAGCAGTCTTTCTTGTGTCTTAAATACTATTATTATTATATCTGGTGTTATTAATATTATTGTTACTGCTTATTTTATTATTATTGCTGTTAGTCTTTGCTGTTTCTTTTTTATTAAGGGTATTACCAAACTGCGGTGGCATTATCGTACAGTGATCCTGAACCATTCTGAAATGAAATTACAGATTACGGTTAAAATATAAAAAAACCACCATTCCTGCCGGATACGGTGGCTTAAATACAGAATTAATTAACTTATTTCAGTATGTTGTCACACATCATCTGAAGTGTATTAATAAACCTTGCTGCATGAAAACCATCACAGACTGCATGATGAACCTGTACAGAAACAGGTAATAGTACGCGGTCACCTTCCTGCTGAAACTTTGTTTTTTTATTTATTCCGGCCAGTCATCCGCAAGCACATAGCGGATCAGTTCTGCGGATTCACGGGGCGGTGCTCTCAGCACATCCGCCATTAAATCAATTTCCATCTGACAGGTTTGAAGCTTGTCTTCCGCCAGCACATACGGATCATCAGTCAGGAAACTCTCGCCGTATTTATCCACCGACCCCTGTATTTGTGCCGAAAATAATGACTGAATTTCATCCGCAGAATAATGTGCAACCGGAGCCCCTTCACCGGCTGAATTCACCAGATCCAGCAACGCTCTGTTACCGATAATAAAGTCACGGTACCCGGCGGAAGCCTTTTTCATATCCGGCGGGCCTGATACTTCCGGATGCAGTACACGAAAGCAGAAGTCACCGGAGGTATCCTGCGCCAGTGCTTTCTGCAAAAATTCCAGCCGCATTTTCCCGTAATTAATCACCGCGTCATCCCCCGCGAGATAAAGCAGTTTTTTAATATTTTCGGTGGCCCACTGCTGCAGGCGCATATAGTACTCTTCCCGTTTTTTCGAACCCTTACCCGCATTTCTGAAATCGGCCAAAAAGGCCCCGGACATAACGGGATCAACCTGATTGATGGCTTTCAGTGTCGGTACCATCTCAAGAACCTGAGTTTTTATCTGTTCATTTTTTTCCACCACCGCACTTTTTAATAAAAAATGCAAAAAACAGCGCAATCAGTGACAGATAAACTATTTTCTTCCGGCTGATCACAATTTTGTTGGTAATAATTAATATAATCAGCAGGATAATCAGAAAAATAATCAGTACAGAAATCACAAAATAAACGGACATTCATCTCTCCGGTACAGGGGGACCATTCAGGCAGACAATTCTTTTTTAGTCAGATATTGGCAATAAAATAGGATCAGCCCGTGAGAACAGAAAATCTGTCCGGTTGAAACAATTCTCTGAAAATTCGTTTATTCATCCGGTATTCCCTCCCGGTAACTATTTTCCCTGATGAC
>OKSH01002023.1_pt1 | contig 16305 bp, 8 predicted proteins | sample 1601231 | NCBI WGS metagenome assembly OKSH01 (sample SAMEA3541596, study PRJEB24748) | human gut metagenome | biome: human gut; feature: human-associated habitat; material: faeces | place: China | collected 2012 | reverse complement strand
ATTGATTGCCGCGCGTAATTTCCATCCATGGGAAGGAGGAGAAGGAAAAATCACCGGACAATATGTATTGTGTCGTGTAGAATTAGCAAAGATTGCTTTAAGTGAAAAACGCTATGCCGATGCTTTAGTTCTTTTGGATGAAACGGATGCTTATCCATTTAATTTGGGTGAGGGAAAATTGGCAAATGCTGAAGAGAATGATATATGGTATTATAAAGGTGAGGCGTTTCGTGGCTTGGGAAATGAGCAACAAGCTATAGATTGCTTTACCAAAGCGACCATCGGTTCTTCAGAACCACAACAGGCTTTCTTCTACAATGACCAACAACCCGATAAGATTTTCTATCAAGGTCTGGCATGGCGTGCGTTGGGTAGAGAGGATAAGGCACGCAGCTGCTTTAACAAATTGATAAAGCATGGTGAGAAGCATTTGTTTGACCACTGTCGGATTGATTATTTTGCTGTTTCTCTGCCTGATCTGGCTATTTGGGAAGATGACTTGGATAAACGTAACTGCATTCATTGTAATTATGTGATGGGGTTGGGGTATTTAGGATTGCGTGAAATGGGAAAAGCCATTGATTTTTTGGATAAGGTGCGAGAATTGGACATTAACCATCAAGGTGGACAAATCCATCGTAATTTGTGTGCTGTATGAGAAAAAAGAATTTTTTCCTTTTGTTGGTAACATTGTGTCTGTGCATTTTTGCACAGGCACAAATGCTGTCTGTTTATGAATTATCATCCCCAAACGGGCAATTGGTACTTACTGTAGAGAATGGAAGGGTCTTACAATATTCTTTAAGTTTGGAAGGTAGGTCTGTCATTCATCCCTCTGCTATTTGTATGACGATGCAAAATGGTAATATATGGGGAAAGAATGGTGAAGTGGTAGGGACTTCTACAAGTAGTACTTCTGAGAAGGTTTATCCGGTAGCTGGTAATTATCGTGAATTAACAGACCATTATAATGAACTTTCCTTGAAATTCAAGGATGGTTATTCAGTTATATTCCGGATGTATAATGAAGGAATGGCATATCGTTTTTGTGGAAATCTTCCGGAGCAGGATTCTTTGATTGTAGTTGATGAAGAAGCTTCTTTTAATCTGGCTGATGATCCGGCAGTTATTTTACCTGAAACAACTAATTTTACAGCTTGGGAGTTGAGCAATGTGCTTTACGAGGGCATTTCTAAAATAGAAGAACATAAATATGGTATTACACCAACTTTATTTACAAACAAGGTGCAAAATGTGCGTGTTGTGGTGGCTGAATCGGATTTAAATAACTATCCGGGTATGTATCTTCGTAAAGAAGATGGCAAGATGAAAGGTTATTGGGCGACCTATCCTAAAACAATAGAGATGGGCAGTTGGGGAAATTTTATTACGGTGGTAAAAGAAAGGGAGAATTATTTAGCACGTACTGCTGGTAACCATGCTTTCCCTTGGCGTATGGCTATTGTGGCCAAGGATGATAAGGAACTACTGACTAATGAAATGATTTACTTACTGGCCAAGCCCCAACAAATAAAGGATACGGATTGGATTCGTCCTGGTAAAGCAACTTGGGAATGGTGGCATTGTGCTATTTTGGAAAAAGCTCCTTTCCCTTCTGGTCATCAAAACCTTTCGACACAGATGTACAAGTATTATATTGATTTCGCTTCCGAAAACAAAATACCTTATCTACTGGTCGATGCCGGTTGGAGCAATGTTTTTAATCATGCAGATTTGAATAAGAATATTGATATAAAAGAGGTGATACGCTATGGAAAAGAAAAAAAAGTAGGTGTATGGCTTTGGACTGTTGCTGCTACTTTATTCCAGCATCCGCATTGTTATTTGGATTCTATCAGCAAGTGGGGTGCTGTTGGGGTGAAAATAGATTTTTTTGATCGTGATGATGCTCAAATAATCCCTCAATATGAAAATCTGGCAAAGGCTTGTGCTGAGCGGCATCTTATGGTGGATTTTCATGGATGCAGCAAGCCTACCGGACTTCATCGGGCATATCCTAATATCCTTTCTTATGAAGCCATACGATGTGCGGAGTGTTTTAAGTGGGATACCACTTCTAATCCGGATTATCAGCTTCAATGTATCTTTGCCCGTATGTTGGGAGGTGGAATTGATTATACTCCGGGGTCGATGCGTAACAGCACATTGGAAAAATTTAAGCCGATCGATCCGGGGTTGCCTAGTTCATTGGGGACTCGTTCACATGAATTGGCCTTGTTTGTTGTACTTTCCGCACCATTTGCCAGTTTATGTGATTCTCCGGATGAGTATCGTAAGTATCCTGATATTTTAAAATATTTAGCGGAAGTTCCGACTTCATGGGATCAGACGATTCCCTTAGCTGCTTGTGTGGGCGAATATGCTGTGTTGGCTAAGCAGAAAGGAAATACTTGGTATATAGGCGGATTGAACGCTTGGGGTGAGAGAACAATTCAGGTGGATTGCTCTTTCCTGCCTCAGGATAAGAAATATACCATTGAAATTTTTCAGGATAAAAAAAGAAGTAACAAGAATGCTAATTTATACGAACATAAAATAATGGATATGGATAATAAGAATATTATTGAAATGTTTATGGCTTCTGGTGGGGGATTTGTAATGGTCATTCGTGAAAAGTAATAGAGGGCAATCCTCTATTTCTTTTATATTGGCATTATTTATCCTTTTTTTCTTTTATCTTTGGCTCAAATTTTGAACAGGCTATGAAAAAGACTTTGCTCATTTTATGTTGTTTGTATGTTGTATTTACATTACAGGCTGTTGATAAGGGATTATCCAATTTTTATTTTTCTCATATAACGGGTGAAAATGGACTATCACAAAGTAATGTGAAGGCTATCATTCAGGATAGTTACGGGTTTATGTGGTTTGGTACAAAAAATGGTTTGAACCGTTTTGATGGAACTTCTATTGTACAGATGAACTGTGATGACTATGTAGTCGGTACCGGAAACCATAATATTTCTGCTTTGTTTGAAGATAAGGAACGTCAGTTATGGGTAGGAACGGATAGAGGAGTCTATCGTTATAATCCTGCCTTGGATATATTCACGGCAATGAATATGGAAACAGAGGAAGGGGTGAATATGAATAATTGGGTATCTAATATTGTGGCGGATTCTATTGGTAATATTTGGATTGTGATTCCTGATCAGGGAGTTTTTCGCTATAAGGATGAGAAACTTTATTTTTATGAAGTAACCAACAAAGAGCATTTTAAAACAGAAGCTCCGGATTGTATTTTGGTACGCCCTGATGGTGATGTCTGGGTTGGTACATGGGGGGTCGGACTTTTTCGATATGATAGAAATACGGATAAATTTGAACAATATTGTGTTGATAAAACCGGGCGTTCGTTAAAGGGAAAGAATATTAATTCTATTTGTAATTATGGTGATTGGATTGCAATGGCTATTCATGAAGGGGAATTGATGAAATATAATCCCAGTACGAATCAGCTTGTAAAAATAGATATACCTGAGGCTAACCATACATTTGTACGTAATGTGGCTTGTTTTGACGATGAACTGTGGGTGGGAACTCATGAAGGCTTATTTGTTGTGAATGAGAGGAAGAATAAAAGAGTTCATTTGAAACAAGATTTGATGCGTTCGTTCAGTCTGTCGGATAAGATTATTTATACTATTTATCAAGATCGGGAAGGGGGAATTTGGCTGGGAACCATGTTTGGCGGAGTGAATTATCTGCCTCATCATGACTTGTTATTTGATAAATATGTACCTGGAAGTGATGGGCGTTCGTTGACCACAAAACGGATAAGGGAAATAGCTTCTGATAATAAGGGAAATATATGGGTTGGAACTGAAGACGATGGAATTAATATATTGGATATTGCTTCTGGACAGGTAAACCGATTGAGGTTAGATGATGATGATAAAAGGAGTCATATGGTTACTTTGGGGATGTTTGTTAAAGGAAACCAACTGTTTTGTGGTTTGTTCAAACAAGGATTGGATGTGATTCAGTTGCCAGAGAATAAAGTTTATCATTATACTCCTGAGGAGTTGAATATAGGAGAAGGAAGTGTTTATACTTTCTTTATAGATGAGGCAGGATATAAGTGGATTGGCACAGGTTGGGGACTTTATAAAGCGGCTCCTGCAAGTTTTCATTTTGAAAAGGTGGAAGAAGTGGGTTTTGATTGGATTTTCGATGCATTTCAAGATAAGGATGGAATGATATGGTTCGCTTCCATGGGAAACGGATTATGGAAGCATGATCCGGGAAAGAATAGCTTTAAAAAGTATACTTATGAGGAAGGTAAGGAGAATACATTGGGATCCAATTCTGTCAGTTCGGTAATGCAGGATAGTAAAGGGCGGATTTGGATTTCCACTGATCGTGGTGGAATTTGTCGTTACAATTCTCAAACGGATGATTTTACCTCTTTTTCCATTAAAGACGGTTTGCCGGATGATGTGGCTTATAAGATATTGGAAGATGAGCAATCAAATTTATGGTTCGGGACAAATCGGGGGCTGGTCAGGTTTAATCCGGAATCGAAGGACGTGCGGGTATATACTACTAAGGATGGTTTGTTAGGGAATCAGTTTAATTATAAGTCAGCTTTGAAGGGGGAGGATGGTAAGTTTTATTTTGGCGGTATAGACGGATTGATTGCATTTGATCCTAATTCTTCGGAAAAAATCAATTTCTTGCCACCTGTTTATATCTCAAAATTCAGTATTTATAATCAGGAGATAACAGTTCATACTCCTAATTCTCCTTTGAAAAAGTGTATAGAACATACGGATGAAATCGTATTGCCTTATGATCAGTCAAATATTAGTTTTGATGTTGCTTTATTAAGTTATTCTACTACGGAATCCAATCAATACTATTATAAGTTGGTTCCCTTGGATAAAGATTGGATAAGAGCGGCAAGTAATCAGAATATCTCTTATGCAAAATTGCCTCCGGGAAATTATACTTTACAGGTTCGGGCTACCAATAGTGTCAAAGAAGGTCCCTATGCTACCCGGTCTTTATCTATTGTTATTCTGCCTCCTTGGTGGCAGTCGGTTTGGGCTTATTTCCTGTATATTATCTGGGGAATCTGTGTTGTACTTTGTTGGTTCTTCTGGTATAAAAGACGTAAAGAGAAACAGATGGAAGAAAAGCAGAAGTTATTTGAAGTTGAGAAAGAGAAAGAACTCTATGAATCAAAAGTCAGTTTCTTTACTGAGATAGCTCATGAGGTGCGCACGCCCTTGACATTGATTAATGGTCCATTGGAAGCCATTGAGGAAATGGATATCAAGGATCAGAAATTGAACAAAAATTTGAAAGTAATCGGGCAGAATACCAAGAGATTATTAGACCTGACCGGCCAGCTGCTTGATTTTCAAAAAATAGGAGCGAGTAAATTTGAATTGAAATTTGAAACGGTTGATGTAACGACATTGCTGAATGAAACGATTACTCGTTTTGAGCCTACTATTCTGCAAAAGCAGAAAGAGTTATTGCAACATATTCCCCAAGAAAGAATTATGGCTGCCATAGATAAGGAGGCTATCACAAAAGTATTGAGTAATTTGTTGAATAATGCTTTGAAATATGCCCGTCATACCATTATGATAGATTTATTCCAAGATGGAGTAGATTTTACAGTTCGTGTTGTCAGTGATGGAGAAAAGATACCTGAAGCGTCCAGCCAGCAGATTTTTGAACCCTTTTATCAGGTAGAAAAGAAGAAGGATACAGTTCGGATGGGAGTAGGCATAGGGTTACCTTTAGCTCGTTCGCTAGCCACTTTGCATAAAGGCAGGCTTTATTTGGATATAGAACAACCGGAGAATACATTTGTTTTGACCATTCCTTTGAATAAGGAGGAAGTAAGGCAGCAAATAGAGAAGGTCGTTGAGCAAAATATAGAAGTATTGGATGAGGAAACATCAACAGAAACAGACCAGATGAAAGGTTATACTTTATTGTTAGTAGAGGACAATGAAAGCATGAGATCTTTTATCTTTGAACGATTAGAAGCCTTGTTTACAGTAGAAACCGCTGTGAATGGGCAGGAAGCGTTGGATATTTTACGTAGTAATCACATAGATTTGGTTATCAGTGATATAATGATGCCGGTGATGAATGGCTATGAATTATGTAAGGAAATAAAGGCGGATATTGATTTGTGCCATATTCCGGTTATTTTCCTTACCGCCAAGAACGATTTGGAGAGTAAGATTAACGGATTGAAGATAGGAGCAGAAGCTTATGTGGAAAAGCCTTTTTCTTTCAACTATTTGAAGACTCAGATTTTATCTTTACTCAGTAATCGAAGGAAAGAGCGTGAGGCATTCTCCAAACGTCCTTTTTTCCCTGTGCATAATATGCAGATGAACAAGGCGGATGAGGAGTTTATGAATAAAGTGATCAATGTGATTCAAGAGAATATCTCGGATGAAAATTTTAATGTGGAACGTATGGCTGATATCTTATGTATGAGCCGTTCCAGCTTGTTGAGGAAAATAAAGATTCTATTTAATCTTTCACCCATAGATTTCATCCGGTTGATCCGTTTGAAAAAAGCAGCCGAACTGATTCAGGAAGGTAAGTATCGTATTGGGGATATCTGTTATATGGTAGGAATAAACTCTTCATCTTACTTCAGCAAATTATTTTTAAAACAATTTGGAATGACTCCGAAAGAGTTTGAGAAACAGTATCAAACATCCAAGGAAAAAGTTAAAATAGATCTGACGGGAATCTCTGATTGAAAGAAATGCAGCAAAAAATGATGCATTTGCGGATTCTGCGGGTGCAGATGCGTCATTGCTGCAAAAATCCTATTTATTGCAGCGTTTGTATATTAACAGGTTGTCAAGATATGCCTACTTTTGACCATGCTTGAAAGGAAAAGAATTCCGAACAGTAAAGCAAACCTTAAGTAGATTTATCTCTTTGACAAACTAATAATATTATGAAGAATAATTGGTTAACTTTAAAATCATTGTTTCTCTGTGTTTCTGCATTGAGCGTTTCCGGTCTTATTTTATCCGGGTGTACTGAAAATGCAAATCTAAATGTAGGTGAATGGTCTTTGGAGTATGATGCTCACGCTAATGGTATTGATATCAGCAAAGGCTCTAAGCTTATTTATGATAATGTATATGCAGCTTATAAGTTGGCAGACAGTGTTGTTTCGACTCGTGATTATGCAAAGCATCATGTTTCTACAAAAAAAATCAATGATTATTTTGGAGAAGGGTATCATTATGAGGTGACTTATACCGGGAATAATCTGCCTGCACTGGTTCAATCTTTTTATGTATATCCGGCAAAGGATTATGTGCTGACAGATTTCACTTTGGAGAGTACGACTGAAATAGCTTCGAATTATATGGCACCGGTCAATGTGGACCGAATGCCTGAAGTATTGAACCAGGGAGAAAATAATCGTGCGCTTTTCATTCCTTTCGATAATGACTGTTGGATCAGATATCAATCTCATCCGCTCACATTTACAGAACTGACTAGTTATGAAGTCACTGCCATATTTAATAATGATGACCGTGAAGCTGTGGTGGTAGGTTCTGTAGAACATGATTCTTGGAAAACAGGTATAACAATAGGTAAAGGTAATATATATAATGTAGGTTCGTTGGTATGTTATGGCGGTATTGCCGATAAGACAACACGTGACTCGAAACCTCACGGTGCATTGAAAGGTACAAAAATCAAGTCACCTAAAATTTTAGTAGGATTTTTTGAAGACTGGCGTGGAGGTATGGAAGAATACGCTCAGGCTAATGCTGTGATTGCTCCGCCCAAAGCTTGGGGTAAAGCTGTTCCTTTTGGCTGGAACAGCTGGGGAGCATTGCAATTTAATCTGACCTATCCGAAAGCATTGGAAGTTTCTGATTTTTACAAAGAGAATTTGCAGTCCCGTCATTTTGTGAATTCGGATAATTTGGTTTATACAGGTTTGGATTCTGGTTGGAACAGTTTTTCAGAAGAGGAGTTGAAAGCTTTTGTGGATAAATGTAAGGCAAACGGTCAGGTAGCCGGCGTTTATTGGACTCCGTTTACTGATTGGGTTAAAAATCCTGAACGTGAAATAAAAGAAATGCCGGGATATAAATATAAAGATGTATATCTCTATGCAAATGGGAAACCGCAGGAATTAGACGGAGCTTATGCTGTTGATCCTACTCATCCGGCTATTGAAGCTATGATGAAACACACATCGGAGCTATTCCATCGGGCTGGCTTTGAATATGTGAAAATGGACTTTATGACACATGGAGCAATGGAAGCCGACAAATGGTATAATCCGGAAATACAAACAGGTATTCAGGGATACAACTATGGAATGCAATTGCTTGACAAATATTTTGGTGATATGTATATCAATCTTTCTATTTCTCCTGTTTTTCCTGCTCATTATGCTCAGTCCAGAAGAATTGCGTGTGATGCATGGAACAAGATGAAGGATACCGAATATACCTTAAATGCACTTTCATACGGTTGGTGGCAGGATAAGGTTTATCAGTTTAATGATCCTGACCATATTGTATTGCGTGATGCTACAGATGGTGAGAACAGAGCGCGTGTCACTTCGGGGGTTATCACTGGAATTTTCATTGCTGGAGATGATTTCAGCAAAGGCGGTTCTAAAGAGGTGAAAGAGAAGGCGATGAAATATTTGACGAATGCCGAGATCAATGCCATAGCCAATGGGGAATCTTTTCATCCTGTAGATGGGAATGGTGAAAAGTCAGAAAATCAGTTTGTACGCATGGATAAGGATGGTAAGGCTTATTATGCGGTGTTCAACTATATGGATCAAGAGTTGAAGATGACTACAGCTTTAGAGCGTCTGGGGTTGGATTCGTCAAAGGAATATAAGTTGAAAGAATTATGGAGTGGCATTGAAAGTACTGCTAAGACTAACCTGGAAGTAACGGTTCCTGCATGTGATGTCGCAATTTTCAAAATGGAAGAATAAACCAATATAAACTTTAAATCGTACTTAAATTTACAAATTATGAAAAGAATTAGGCTTATTAATTTAATCCTTATCATGTTTTGTTGCTGCAATATGTTGGCACAGAACATAACGGTTACAGGACAGGTGGTGGATGTTACATCCGAACCTATCATTGGTGCAAGTGTAGTGGTAAAAGGTACAACCAATGGGACTATTACCGATTTTGATGGCAACTTTACATTATCAGTTCAGAAAGGGGAAACATTACATATTTCTTATATAGGATATGTTGCCCAAGATGTAAAGGTAATGGGTAACCAACCTGTCAAAGTGGTGATGGCGGAAGATACTGAAACATTAGACGAAGTGGTTGTTGTAGGTACTTCGATGAAGAAGAGTGATTTGACAGGAGCTGTTGCCAGTGTTAGTTCTAAAGTTTTGGAAGAAAAACCGGTGACGAATGTAAATCAGGCTCTTCAAGGCCGTGTCGCAGGTGTGTTCATTTCTCAGCCTACACGTCCTACGGATGATGCATCTATTAAAATTCGTGGTATTAATACCATAAATGGATCTACGGACCCTATTTATGTCATAGATGGTATGGTTATGGATAATTCATTCTCTGGATTTAATGCAGTCAATTTGAATGATGTGGCTTCTATTGAGGTCTTGAAAGATGCATCAGCTACAGCTCTGTATGGTTCACGTGGTTCCAATGGTGTTGTTGTTATTACAACAAAGAAGGGTAAAAAAGGCGAAGGTAAAGTTTCTTATGATGGCTGGATTGGCTTTCAGACCTACGCTAATACTCCAAAAACAATGAATACCCGTCAATTATTTGAACTTAGAAAGGAAGCTTATACGAATGGTTATATGCAAACAAATCCTGACGGGGATGTCAATGCTTATGTCAATGATGTGATAATGGGATCGAATACTGTTTTTGCTGATTATGAATTCGATGCTTACGACAATAATAAAAATTATGATTGGCTGGATGCTGTGAGCCGTACTGGAGTACAACACAATCATGTAGTAAGTCTTTCGAATGGCAATGATAAAGGTTCTTATTATATTAGTTTTGGTTATACAGATAATAAAGGTGTAATTGAGAAGTCTGAACAAGAAAAATACACAGGACGTATTAATGCGGATCAACAGATTAAATCCTGGCTGAAAGTAGGTACTAATACAACTTTTACACGTACCGAGAACACGTTGGTTGATGATGGAGTAATGAATCGTGCACGTTGTGCTAATCCGATGTTGGAAATTTCTGATGAGATTGAAACTTTAAATTGGCAAGGTATTTTTGATCAAAATAATTTTAATCCGTTACGATCTTTGAAAGTTGATAATGATTTGGTGTATAATCGTTTGTTGAGTTCTAATTATATTAATATCAATCCTATTGAAGGATTGAACTTGCGTTCTACTTTCTCTATTGATTATGCTCAGAAGCAGCAGAATAAATATACCCCGAATGATATTTATGAGTCGGAACGTTATGGAACACAAGGGGAAGCCAAAGATGATAGAGATACACGTACTGTATGGCAATGGGATAATTCACTGTCTTATGAAGTTTCTTTTGGCAAACATAAGTTGAATGCGATGGTTGGTACCAGTGCTACACGGACTACGTATAATTATATTAATGCTACGGCAACAGGGTTTGGCACTAATTTATTTGGATATCATAGTTTGGGATCTGGTTATAAAAAAGATCAGCGTGGCTTAAGTACAGCTTGGTCCGAGCAAACATTATTATCTTATATCGCTCGTGTTAACTATAACTATGCGGGTAAATATTTATTAACGGCGACTGCGCGTTACGACGGTTCTTCTAAATTTGCTAAAGGAAATCAGTGGGGTATTTTCCCGTCTGTGTCTGCAGCTTGGAATATTACAGAAGAAAAGTTCATGAAAAATCAGACAATTTTTGATCAGTTAAAGTTACGTGCTGGTTTTGGTATTGTTGGTAATCAGAGAATTGATGATTTTGCCTATTTATCTTTATATAATGTCAGCTATACGGGTACTTCCGATACAGGTTATACAAATTCTTTTGTTTCCAATGGGCGACGTGGTACTCCGGATATTAGTTGGGAGAAACAAAAACAATGGAATTTAGGAGTAGATATGGCTTTCTTACAGAATAGAGTACGTTTGTCTGTTGATGCTTTCTTGATAAAAAATAAGGATTTGTTAATGAGTCATTCGTTACCTACGACTACTGGTTTCAGTAGTACTATTGAAAATATAGGTGCGATTGAAAACAAAGGTTTGGAATTTGCTTTGAATGCCAATTTGGTAAGAGCTAAAGATTTTGAATGGAATTTTGCAGCTACATTGTCTATGGATAAAAATAAGGTAACTCGATTATATGGTGATAATGATGTTGTATATAATGTAGATAGTGATCGTAATATTCAAAAAGAAGGTAATTTATTCCTTGGTGAGTCTCGTAACACAATTTATATTTGGAAAACAGGTGGAATTGCCCAAGAAATTGATATGGATCGTTTGAATAAAATAAATTGGAATGGATATAATGTGAATCCCGGTGATTTGTATCCATTGGATTATGATAATAATGGACAGATAGATCAAAATGACCGTGTTGTAATTGGTTCCACTGATCCTAAGTTTTATGGCGGTTTTTCTACAGATTTTTCTTGGAAGGGATTGTCTTTAAATGCAGTCTTCAGTTATTCTTATGGGGCTAAAAAATTGAGCCCTTGGTATGAAACTTTGATTGGAAGTACTGGATCTGGAGTCGCATCAACGGATTTGTTGGATCGTTGGACTCCTGAAAATACAGATGCTGAATTTCCACGTGTGTTGGCTGGCTTTGATTATAATCATTATGGTGCAAGTTCTATGGATTTTAGTGTGCAGAAAGCTTCTTTCTTGCGTTTGTCTGCTTTGACATTGGCCTATACTTTCCCGACTAAAGTGATAAATGCTCTGAAACTGACTAACCTGCGTGTTTATGCCACCGGTTCTAATCTTTTTTGTTTAACTAATTATAATGGTTATGATCCGGAAACCGGTGATTGGTATCCTCCTACACGTATGTATACTTTTGGTCTTAATTTGGCTTTTTAATGGAAGGATAGAATAAATAGTCTAATTTTAAAAGAAAACACAACAATGAAAAAGATATATAGATATAGTGCGATATATGCTTTGGCTTTGTCCTTTGCACTGAATACTTCTTCTTGCTCAGACTTTCTGCAAGTAGAACCTACGGGATCTTTGACTGAGGAACAAGTATTTGAAAAAATAGATAATGTAGAACCTTTAGTTCTTGGATTGTATAAGAGTTATAGGGGCTGTAAAGAAGGGCGTAATGGATTGATGCCTTATTTGGGGACAGATGAAACACAGCAGGGTAATTATCAGTTGATTTCTTCAGGAGATCAAGCTGGTATGGATAAATATAATGGACAGTTGAATCCTACATCTACTCAGGTTAGTTCTATTTGGAACAACCGTTGGCCGGCTGTCGTTTCAGCTGCTAAAGCTATATATGCATTGGGTATGACCACTGAAGAACCGGAACGTGCTAAACAGTTGATGGGAGAGGCATGCTTTATTCGTGGTTTATTAATGTTTGAATTAAGCATGTATTGGGGTGAAATCCCTGTGATAGATATGAACCGTACTGATGAATTGGGCTTGGGACGTCAACCTTTAAAGACTGTATGGGAATATATTATTAATGATTTTATTACTGCTACCAATAATTTGCCTGAGTCTTATAATAGTGAACCGCAGCGTGCTACTGTTGGGGCTGCATGGGCTATGTTAGGAAAGGCTTATATGGCAGCTCCGGAAGAGACAGGATTGCGGGATTTTGCCAAGGCTGATGAATGTTTTAAGACTATTATCAATATGGGACGATATGAATTACTAAATGATTATGCTGACTTGTATCGTTATGATAATCCTAATACAAAAGAGTCATTGTTTGAGTTGCAATTTAATAATGTATATCCTGATTGTAATTATTGGGAGTTTGATTGTGGTTCTCGTGCATGTGACTCTTGGTTTGGTCAGGGATGCTCTTTCTCTGGTTACGATTTTCTAGTTCCGACTCCTTTTGCTTATAAGACAGTAGAAGAAGGTGGCATTTGGGAAGATGGAGATTTGCGTAAAGAAGAAGCATTGCGTTATGATTTTACGTATTATACTAATAAATATTCGGAGGATGGTACATTTGAATATGTAACTCCTGATTTGTCAAAGACTCAATGGACGGGAACTACAGATGAATTGGAACCACATATAAAGAAATATGAAGACTATCGTACAGATATTCTTTCAGGGCTTGGCATTAATAATATGTGGAATTCTGGTAAGAACTTTTCAATGATTCGTTATGCTGATGTATTATTATTGCATGCTGAATGTCTGAATGAATTAGGACAGACTTCGGAAGCTGTACAGATCGTAAATAATCAAATTCGTACTCGTGCATGGGGAGGAAACTTGCCAGAAGATAAGAAATGGAATTCGGGAATGAGCAAAGATGAATTCCGTGATAAGGTAATGGATGAACGTTTGCGTGAACTTTGCTTCGAAGGCTGGAGACGTATTGATTTGCTTCGTACTAATAAATTTGTAGAATTGATAAAAGAACGTAACCGTTGGGCAAAAGAATCAGGAACAATTCAAGATTTCCATAAGCGCTATCCTATTCCTGATACTGAAATTAAAACAAATGATGCATTCGGCCCTGAAGACCAGAATCCGGGATATAGCAAATAAATTGTTTCTATCCATATAAATTAGAAGCATCAGGAGGAAACATCTGCTTCCTACCTGATGCTTTTAATTTTTCTGAAATCTGGAATAATATGAAAATAGCACATAAAATAGAAACTTATACCTCTGACGGAGAACCTGTATTACGATTTACTGTGATGAATTCTTCAGGAGTCTATATGGAATTCACGAATTGGGGGGCTCGTTGGATTACAGCTTCAGTACCTGATGTTCAAGGAGCATTGGACAATGTGCTGATTGGTTATGATTCCTTGGCCGGTTATTTGGAAGATTCTTATTATATGGGGGCAACCATCGGCAGATTTGCCAATCGTATAGCCGATGCTTCTTTTACAATAGATAGGAAAACCTTCCATTTGGAGGCTAATGATGGGAATAACACCAATCATGGCGGTTTTTCTGGCTTTCATAACAAGGTGTGGCAGCCAATTTATGGTCACATGGTGGATTCTTTACTGGTGGATTCATGGGATTCATGTTCTCACTATCTGTGATTGCTGGATCCTATCAAGGAATTGAATTACTTGGTATTACTGCTGGTGAAGCCGCTTCACCACGCCATGCGATTGTTAAGTCAGTTAAATCTGTTATTTGGCGGATTTTAATTTTCTATATTGGGGCAATTTTCGTTATTGTTTCCATTTATCCATGGGACGAATTAAAAGCAGTTGGATCACCATTCGTTGAGACATTTACTAAAGTTGGTATTACTGGGGCAGCTGGAATCATTAACTTTGTTGTTTTGACTGCTGCATTGTCCGGTGCCAACTCAGGAATCTACAGTGCTAGTCGGATGCTTTTCAAGCTTTCAGTTGATGGTGAGGTTCCTAAGGTCTTTAGTAAATTGTCAAAGCGGGTTGTACCAAATGTTGCGATCTTAACAATTTCATTCTGGATTTTCCTTGGCTTTATTGTTAACATGCTTCTATCAATGTTTAATGCAGCCTCTGCTAATATCTTCGTGATTGTATATAGTTCAAGTGTCCTTCCCGGAATGGTACCATGGTTTATTATTTTGATTTCAGAATTAAACTTCCGGCGTAATAATCCGGCTGAGTTAAAGGACCACCCATTCAAGATGCCACTTTATCCAGCATATAACTACTTTAGTTTGATTGCGCTAAGTGTTATCTTGCTGTTTATGTTCTTTAACCCAGATACACGGATTTCGGTTAGTGTTGGGGCAATCTTCTTAGTTATCATGAGCATTATCTACAAGTTAAGAACTCAGCGCCAAGATAAATTAGCATAAAGAATAAATACTCTCGAAACAGATTGTTTTGGGAGTATTTTCTTTTATCGCTTAAAATGATAAAATACTTTTACGAACATACGTTTAAGAGGAAAGGTATTTTAAAAACATGCGATTTCGATTCAATAAAAAGACCCAGTATTTACTTTTAGCTTTAGTAGCGATTCTCGGCATTGGTAGTTTTTCCCAGCCATCTGACAAGGGAAGCACCTTACCGCAGGGAATCCAACGGGTAGCGTCTTGGCATCATTCCAGCAACAATAATCGATCATCTTCTTTTACGCCGCCAACCAAAGAGCAGGCTACGAGTGTTCTTTCTAATGGCGTCCGTCAGCAGTTAGGAACACCTGACATAAAATGGAATGGTTATGGAGCATTTATTTTAAATAACAATCAGACGGCGCTGAACGCAAATATTAATAACGCGCCATACGCAGTTAATCGACGTGATTCGCGTGGACGAGCATGGCAGGGAGACGCCTGGCTCAATCGAACAACACGCCAGTATCGTAATCGGAATGAAACTGGGAATGGGGCCACTAATTGGAAGCCAGCTGGATTTTTACAAGCCCACAACTTAAAAGGTGGTATCTCCCATGCTTATGATCGCGGACACTTACTAGGATATGCATTAGTAGGGGGTATCCGTGGTTTTAATGCTTCGGAGTCAAATCCTGCTAATATTGCAACTCAAACTGCTTGGGCCAACGAAGCTCGAAGCAGTACATCAACTGGACAAAACTACTATGAAGGTTTAGTGCGAAAAGCTCTCGACCAAAATAAACAAGTTCGTTATCGGGTAACTGACGTATATGATGGTAATAATTTAGTGCCTTCTGGTGCCCATATTGAGGCCAAATCAAAGGATGGCAGTTTGCAATACAATGTCTTCGTGCCCAATGTGCAAAACAATATTAGTATAAATTATGCAACGGGGGCAGTAACGCAAGTGAACACGAATTAAAAAACTATGTAATTAGAATAATCCCCCAATACTTCATTTAATTAAAGTATTGGGGGTTCTTTATCATATGCATATAAAACTAGCGTAGAAACAAAATATTTCGATGGTCACTTGCAAAATTGGTTTAAATAAACGAAAATAAAAAGAGTTAATATTGTTTAGAAAAGGACTACGCCAATGACAGATTCAGATCTAAAAAAGATTCATATTGTTTTTAATGGTCAAGATACTCCACCGTTAAAGATTAGCCAGCTTTTTGATGCTAATAAGTTTAATCGATTAACAGCAGTTACTGGTAACGTGACTGCCGACTTTATTAAT
>OKSH01002017.1_pt1 | contig 16314 bp, 8 predicted proteins | sample 1601231 | NCBI WGS metagenome assembly OKSH01 (sample SAMEA3541596, study PRJEB24748) | human gut metagenome | biome: human gut; feature: human-associated habitat; material: faeces | place: China | collected 2012 | reverse complement strand
GTTGAATACGAGCCGCTCGTTGCGGAGCCGTACACCCACTCCGAACGAGGTGAAAAAATCGTTTTTGAAAATGTTAGGCGAATAGCCGATCAGTCCGAAGTCTGCGAACCCGAATACCGCGATGCGGAACCCGAGGGGCTGGTAGGGGGTGAAGACCACCGTTTCCGTGTTGAGGATCATGCGGTTGGTTCCGGTGACGTACTCTTTGAGCGCCTGCAACCCGTTGTCGTGGGTGAAGCGGATCATTTCGTCGCTGCCTTCGCCCCGGTTCCAGCCTTGCGTGTAGTTGAACGCCAGGAACTGGCGGATGCGGCTGCGCCGGAACAGAAACAGGTTCGAGAACCACTTCAGGTCTACGTCGACGGCACTGTGGCGCCACATACCGCTTTTGAGGTCGATGTAGCTTCCCAGCGTAAAGCCGCCCATGATATAGCCCATCCCCCGGAAGCCGCCTGTCTGGTAAGACATGCCGAGGTACATCTCGTCGTTGAACTCGCCCCACGAATAGCCGCTCACCAGCTCGGCTTTGTAACCCGTCGCCAGATACTCGCGGGTACCGAATCCGTAGACCATGTTCGCCGTGTAGAATTTTTCCCGGTAGAGCCCCCCGCCGAAGAGCATGGCGTCGTGGTCGTGCAGCGCGGGGTTGTAGTCGGCCGTGACGGGCGGGCGGCGGCTGAACCGGGCATAGCTGTAACGGCCCGTCAGGAAGACGCTCGATTTGATGGAGCGGATGTAGTGCGACTTGCCGCCCCATACGTCGAGGTTGCGGACTTTCACGAGCAGCGAGGTGTCGAGGTCTACCATGTAGCGTTTCGATTTTATGTCGCTGTACGTGAGGCCGATCTCGTAGTCCGTCGGCCGGATGAACTCCTTGCGCAGCCCGAGGTTCAGTTCCGAGTTGTAGAAGTCGCGGCCGGCTGAGAAGTCGGCCGTGTAGAATGTTCCCAGCACGTTGGGGATTTTGTATTCCACGATGTTGCCTCCGTAGGAGAAATCCCTGCGGCTGAAATTGGTCTTGAGTTTCAGGGTGTTGCCCGTGCCGAAAATGTTGGCGTCCGAAAGCCCGACCATGGTGCGCCCTTCGCCGTGTATGCCTGCGTCGATGCTGATCGTCCAGCTGTCGCGCGTGCGGATGACCATGTTCACGCGCGTCGAATCGAGCGAGTCGGGTACGACGATCACCTCGGTATCGGAGATGTAGGGGCGCGAACGCAGCAGTTGCTTGTTGCGCACGACCAGCTGGGGATCGAACTTGTCGCCCGGCTTGAACAGCAGGTCGCGCCGGATAACCCGTTCGCGGGTCAGCATGTGGGTTTTGTTGCCTGCGCGCTCGAACCAGTTGCCGCATGAGTCGAACGGCATCATGCGCTCGATGGTGATGTCGCCTACGGTTTTCCCGGCGTAAGGTTCCAGCAGCCTGCTTTCGTCCAATACGCGCCCGTTCATCGTCGTATCGAGTACGGGTTTGACGAAGAGCATCCTGTAAAGCATGCGCGGAACTGCGCGGCGGTTGGTTTTGGATTGTATGCTGTCGTAAAGGCGCTGGTTGCGCTCCGAGGTCGCCGTGTTCAGGCTGTCGGGGGAGAATCCGCCGGGGGAAACCCTGTCCGGCGCCCGCATGCCGGGATTGACCGTGCGGGCGAAACAGACGCTTTGCGCAGCGAGGAGGGTCAGCACGAGTATGCAAATCCGGCGATACATATCGTCAAAGATAACGTATTTTTTGATGAAAAAGTGCGCCTGAACCTGCTAAAATACAGTTTCTGGCCCGTAGGAGTTACCCTTGGCAAAAAACGGGAGGTTTCGGGTGCCGGTCTGCCCTGCCGTTGAGACTGACAATGCACCTGCTAAGGCAGCTGTCATTGCGGCTGTTGTGAAGACTGTCGATCCAGCAGCCGTTGCGGCTGACATAGCGGCTGCCTGTCGGCGGGCATGTGCCGGGACAGACGGCCGGGCCCGAATAAAAAAGACGACCCCGAAAGTCGTCTTTTTTCTGTCATATCCGGATTGCAGGTTTACCTGCGCCCCTCTTTGGCTTCGATGCACTCGGTGGCATGCGGCACTTTCATCAGCCGCTCCTTGGGGATGAGCTTGCCGGTCGTCTTGCAGATGCCGTAGGTCTTATTTTCGATGCGCACGAGGGCCATCTCCAGGTTCCGTATGAATTTCATCTGGTGTGCCGCCAGACGTCCGCTCTCCTCTTTCGAGAGGGTCGCTGCGCCCTCTTCGAGGACTTTGAACGTCGGGGAGGTATCCTCCGTGTCGTTATCGGCCGTGTGGGTGATAGTGGCGCGCAGCAGCTCATAGTCCGCGCGCGCATTCTCAAGCTTTTTCAGGATGAGCTGCTTGAACTCCTCGAGTTCGGCGTCGCTGTATCTGGTTCTTTCGTCTGCCATAGTCGTCTTCTCCTTGTTGGTTTTATGTAAAATTAAACAATTTTTCCGTAAACACCAAATTTTATATCGTTATATACGATATCGTCCGGACGCACCCTTTATATCGTTCTCAGCAAGACGCATTTGCCGTTCCCGAAGCGGTTTTGCCGCCCTTGTTCGCCCGTCAGATGCGTGTTACGGCGATCCGGATCGGCTCGTCGTCGACATCCGAATCCACGACCACGCCTCCCTCGGGCCGTGCGGCCGCTTTCACCTCGACGGCGAGCGTCTGCGATGCGATATATCCGGCATATTTGGCGATCGCGCCGGCTACGAACTCCTTCTGTTCGATCTCGACGCGGATCTTGTCCGTCACCTCGAATCCCGAGTCCTTACGGATATTTTGGATGCGGTTTATCAACTCGCGTGCCACGCCTTCCGCCCGGAGCTCTTCCGTCAGCGTAATGTCCAGCGCTACGGTAAGTTTGCCTTCCGATGCCACCAGCCATCCCGGCATGTCCTCCGAGGTGATCTCGAAATCGGCCGGGGTTACGGTGATTTTTTCAGCCCCCAGGTCGAGTACGGTCTGGGCTGCGGCTTCGATCTGGGCGATACGCTCCTGCGAGAACTCCGCGGTCATGGCGGCGATCTGCTTCATGTATTTGCCGTAGCGCGGGCCCAGCGTCTTGAAGTTGGGCTTGATGCGCTTGGTGATGATGCCCGTGGTGTCTTCGATCAGTTCGACCTCTTTGACGTTCACCTCGTTCATGATGAGGTTCTTTACGGCCGAGATATGCTGTGCCATGGCCGGGTCGAGCACCGGGATGAGGATTTTGGTGAGCGGCTGGCGCACCTTGATCGACACCTTGCGGCGCAGGGCGAGCACCATCGACGATACGCGCTGTGCCAGGGACATCATCTCTTCCAGGTCGGTGTCGATCAGCTTTTCGTCGGCCTTCGGAAAAGTCGAGAGGTGTACCGACTCGTCCGCGTGGCGGCCGCTGACGGCATTCAGGTCGCGGAAGATGCGGTCGGAGATGAAGGGTGCGAATGGTGCCGCGAGCATCGAAACGGTCTCCAGGCAGGTGTAGAGCGTCTGGTAGGCCGCCAGTTTGTCGTCGTTCATACCGCCGCCCCAGAAACGCTTGCGGTTCAGGCGCACGTACCAGTTCGAGAGGTTTTCGCCCACGAACTCCTGGATGGCGCGTGCCGCCGGGGTCGGGTCGTAATCCTCGAGCGAGCGGGTTACTTCCTTGACGAGCGTATTGAGCAACGAAATGATCCAGCGGTCGATCTCCGGGCGTTTTTCGACGGGAACTTCCGGCTCCTTGCCCGTAAATCCGTCCACATTGGCGTAGAGTGCGAAGAACGAGTAGGTGTTATAGAGCGTCCCGAAGAACTTGCGGCGTACTTCGTCCACGCCGTCCCGGTCGAATTTGAGGTTGTCCCACGGCTGCGAGTTGGAGATCATGTACCAGCGCGTAGCGTCGGCCCCGTAGGTTGCGAGAACCTCGAACGGGTCGACGCCGTTGCCCAGGCGCTTCGACATCTTGTTGCCGTTTTTGTCCAGCACCAGCCCGTTCGAAATGATGTTCCTGAAGGCTACCGAGTCGAAGAGCATCGAGGCGATGGCATGCAGCGTGAAGAACCAGCCGCGCGTCTGGTCGACGCCCTCGGCGATGAAATCGGCCGGGTAGACCGACTTGAAATAGTCGCCGCCGTTCTCGAACGGATAGTGCAGCTGTGCGTACGGCATGGCACCCGAGTCGAACCACACGTCGATCAGGTCGCTTTCGCGCTTCATCGGCTCGCCTTTCGACGACACGAGTACGATATTGTCCACATAGGGGCGGTGCAGGTCGATATTGCGGGTCGAGTAGTTCTCCTTGGACATGTCGCCGACCTTGAAATTCTTGTAGGGGTTCCCCTTCATGAAGCCCGCGGCGATCGACTTTTCGATCTCATCCATCAGCTCCCTGATCGAACCGATGCACTTCAGTTCCGAATAATCCTCCGTAGCCCATACCGGCAGCGGAGTACCCCAGAAACGCGAACGCGAAAGATTCCAGTCCACCAGCCCTTCGAGCCATTTGCCGAAGCGTCCCGACCCGGTCGATTCGGGTTTCCAGCGGATCGTCTTGTTCAGCTCGATCATCCGCTCGCGCAGCGCCGTGGTGCGGATGAACCACGAATCGAGCGGGTAGTAGAGCACCGGCTTGTCCGTACGCCAGCAGTGGGGGTAGGAGTGGGTATGCTTTTCGATCTTGAACGCTTTGTTCTCGGCTTTGAGCATCACGGCCAGGTCGATGTCGAGCGTTGTCTCGGCATCGCAGGCGATCTCCGGGTCGTAGGCGTTCTTGACGTAGCGGCCTGCATACTCCTTGTATTTTTCGACGTCGATGTTGTTTTTTACGAATTCCGGGTCGAGGTCTTCGAGTACGAAGAACTTGCCCTGCTTGTCGACCATCGGCTGGTTTTTGCCGGCTTTGTCGACCATGAACAGCGGGGCGATGCCTGCGGCCTTGGCCACACGGTCGTCGTCGGCGCCGAACGTCGGTGCAATGTGCACGATGCCCGTACCGTCCGACGTAGTCACATAGTCGCCTACGATCACACGGAATGCGTCGCCCGTCGGCTTTACCCAGGGGATCAGCTGCTCGTAACGGATCCCCTCCAGTTCGGGCCCCATCCAGCTTTCGCCCGTGATTTGGTAGGTTCCCTCCATCTTCTTGGTGAAGTACGATGCGACGAGGTCTTTGGCGAGGATGACCGTCTGGGGTTCGTCGGTATAGGGGTTGCGGCATTTGACCTTCACGTATTCGATCGCGGGGCCTACGGCCAGCGCGGTGTTCGAAGGCAAAGTCCACGGCGTGGTCGTCCACGCCAGAAAATAGAGCGGCCCTTCGGCGTCGCCGAAGAGCTTTTCGCTTTTCGCGTCGCGGATGATCCTGAACTGCGCCGTGCACGTTGTGTCCTTCACGTCGCGGTAGCAGCCCGGCTGGTTCAGCTCGTGCGTCGAAAGCCCCGTGCCCGCAGCCGGCGAGTAGGGCTGGATCGTATAGCCCTTATAGAGCAGCCCCTTGTCGAAAAGCTGTTTGAGCAGCCACCACAGGGTCTCGATGTATTTGTTGTCGTAGGTGATGTACGGATCGTCCATGTTGACCCAGTACCCCATCTTGCGGGTCAGGTCTTCCCACGCCCCCGTGAATTCCATGACGGCCTCGCGGCAGGTGCGGTTGTACTCCTCGATCGAAATCTTCCTGCCGATGTCTTCCTTGGTGATGCCGAGCTTCTTTTCGACGCCCAGCTCCACGGGAAGCCCGTGCGTGTCCCAGCCCGCCTTGCGGTGCACGAGATACCCTTGCTGTGTCTTGTAGCGGCAAAAGACGTCCTTGATCGTGCGGGCCATGACATGGTGGATGCCCGGCATCCCGTTGGCCGACGGGGGGCCTTCGTAGAATACGAACGCGGGGTGCCCCTCGCGCGTGGTGATGCTCTTGTGGAATGTGTCGTGGGCGTCCCATTCGCCGAGCACGTCGGCGGCTATCTGGGCCAGGTCGAGGCCTTTATACTCATTGAATTTCATGGTATATGTGTTTTTTATTTCGTTCGGGGTCGTACGCCGGCATGGCCGGAAGTGCCGGAAAGATTCCTCTTTTTCCGACAACTTGCAAAGATATAAAAAAGATTTGAAAAGCGTGCAAAATTGCACCTATTCCGTCCGTGGCGGCATCTGCCCGGAGCGGGCTATTTCCCGGCCGGGATTTCGACCCAGAAGCACGACCCCGCGCCGACGGCGGAATCGACGCGATACGGCCGCCGAGCTGTTCGGCGATGTTCTTGCAGATCGGCAGCCCGAGCCCGGTGCCCTGCGTGAAGGTGTCGACCTTGTAGAACCGGTCGAAAATCTTGGCGCGTTCCTCCTCGGGGATGCCGATGCCCGTATCGCGGACGTAGAACCGTACCCATCCGGGGCGTTGCGAGAACCCGATCGTTATCGAACCTTTTATCGTGAATTTCACGGCATTGCGTACGAAATTGCCGAGTATCTGGTGCAGTCCCTGCTTGTAATCCTCGAGCTGGAGCCGGGGCAGGCTGTCTTCCAGCCGCAGGACGACCCCTTCGGCGACTTGCAGGCGGAATGTCTCGGCCACCTCGCGGCATAAATCGCGGGCGTCGAATTTCGTACGGACGATCTCTATGCGTCCCGATTCGATCCGGGCCAGGTCGAGTACGTCGGAGATGATTTGCAACAACAGGGTGTTATTTACCAGGATCAGGTCGGCGAATTCTTTGCGCTGGTCGGGATCGGCCTCCGTAGCCATCAGTTCCGAAAAGCCTACGATCGCGTTGAGCGGCGTGCGAATTTCGTGGCTCATGTTGGCCAGGAAGGCCGATTTGAGCTTGTTGGACTCTTCGGCGCGCTCCTTGGCGGCGATCAGCTCCTGTTCGGTCTGCTTGAGTGCCGTGATGTCGTAATTGATCCCCAGCATGTCGATGACCTGTTCGCCGGGGCGGTAGTCCCGGCAGATGAGGTGGGTTTTGATCCATGTTTTCCGTCCGTCGTCGTGCTGCACGCGGCAGATGGCCGTTGCCGACTGCACTTCACCCGCGGAGAAGCGGGTCAGCAGGTCGAGCAGGGGCTTGCGGTCTTCGGGGTGGATGTGGCGGTATTTGCCGATCACGTCGACGATCTGCGCCGAGTCGGCCTCCCCGTAGTTGCGCAGCCATACGTTTTGCGCATAGCCCTCTTTGTTGTAGAGGTTGTAGTTGGCATATCCTACCTGGGCATATTCGGAGATGATGCGGAACAGGGCTTCGAACTCCGAAACCCGGTTCTGGATCTGCCGCAACTCGGTGTTGTCGATATTGATGAGCAGGTAGTGGGTGAGTTCGCCCCGGTCGTCGTACAGGCAGCGTATGCGCCCCGTCCAGTCGAAATGCCCCGGGCGCGTGCTTTCGTAGTAGCCGCCGAGTTTTCCGAATTCGTAACGGGCGGTGAAATCCGCACTTTCGCCGTGCTGGATGCGGATTTTCGTCTCCTCCGGGAAATTAGGGTTGTCGAACAGGTTGAGCCCGCGTATTTTGCCCGGATCTTTCACCCCGAACATCTCCAGGTCGCAGGTGTTGATGTCGATGAGCCGTCCCCGGTCGTTGTAGATCTCGATGCCGACGGGGGCGTTCTGGATGATGTTGCGCAGCAGTTTTTCCTGCTCGTCCAGTGCCTTGTGTGCCGTTATGGCGTCGGTGATGTCGAGGATCAGGATCACAATCTCGCTTCCGTCGTTGGGCGTATTGTACAGGAAACTGCGGCAATGGCGCCTGGTTTTTTTCGCGAACCATTCGTCGGTCTTGTAATTGCCGAGGCGGATGTGCGCGAGTTTGTCGATATGGGCATCGACGGGGTGCCCGGTCTCGCGTGCCGTCTTGCCTATATATGCGTCCGGTTCTATCCCCACGATTTGCTGCGCCGCGCGGTTGACCGAGAGAAAAAGGTAGTCGATGGCGCGTCCGTCGCTGTCGTAAAGCAGCCGGATGCGGAAATATCCGATCGGCAGGTGGTCGAGCAGCACGTCCATATGCTTGTTTTCCTTTACGACCGTGTGGTAGTTGTTTTCGAGCGTCAGGATTTCTGCTTCGCGCCGGTCGTGCACGGGGACGCGCTGCATGTAGCCGAAAAGGTGCGTACCCGTTGCGGGGTCGGTCTGCCGTCCGACGAGCTGGGCGTGGAGCCAGACTTCGCCCTCGGGAAGTTCGATCGGGAACGTCCTGTCGAATTTGCTGTCGACCTTGAGCGCCATGAATTCGTTGTGGATCGGCATCCGGTAGTCTTCGCGAACCAGGTGTGTCAGTTGCCCGATCCGGACTTTGTCGCCGTCGAGCCCCAGCAGCTTGGCGATATATTCGGAGACATGCAGTTCGCCGGCCTGGAAATCCGCTTTCCACCAACCCATGTGGGCGGCGTCCAGCATGAGCATCAGGGATTGGAAATTAGGGGTGTCGGGTGTGAACATGGTGCAATGGGATGTCTGGGGATATTTAGAGCGGGCGGATGATACGTGCAGGGTTGCCTGCTGCGACCGAATCCGCGGGGATATCTCGTGTGACGACCGACCCGGCCCCGACGACCGCCCTGTCGCCGATCGTGACGCCCGGGCATACGATCACCCCGCCGCCCAGCCAGCAGTGGTCGCCGATGACGATGGGCTTGCCTGCTTCGAGGGCCGTCCCGCGTGTCGCGGTGTCGAACGGATGGTGCGCCGTGAGCAGCTGCACTTTGGGGCCTATGAGCGTCCCGCAGCCGATGCGTATCGGTGCCAGGTCGAGGAAAACGCAGTCGAAATTGACGAAGGAACCTTCGCCCATGTGGATGTTGTAGCCGTAGTCGCAGTGGAAAGGTTCGCGGATGAACCCGCGGACGTTGGGGCACAATTCCCCGAGCGTGGTGCGGTAGTCGTCGCCGTGGCCGCAGCATTCGACGTTGAGGCGATGCATCAGGCGCGTGGCACGGTCGCGGTCGGCCGTCAGCTCCGCGTCATGCGGGTCGAACCATTCGCCCGCCAGCATCTTCTCCTTCTCGCCTCTCATCGGTACATGCCGGCATTTTTAGTCGAACGACTGCAATTCGATCAGCTTGGCGTAGATGCCGCCCTTGGCGAGCAGTTCGGTGTGGTTGCCCTGCTCGGCCACGCGGCCGTGGTCGACGACGATGATCTTGTCGGCGTTGTGAATCGTCGACAGGCGGTGGGCGATAACCACCGATGTGCGGCCGACGAGCAGCTTGTTGAGGGCATCCTGCACGAGTTTTTCGCTCTCCGTGTCGAGTGCCGAGGTGGCCTCGTCGAGGATCAGTATCTCGGGGTTTTTCAGCACGGCGCGTGCGATCGAAAGCCGCTGGCGCTGGCCTCCCGAGAGTTTGACGCCCCGGTCGCCGATGTTGGTCTGGTAGCCTTCGGGTGCTTCCTGTATGAAGCAGTCGGCATTGGCGATCCGGGCCGCCTCGACGATCTCGTCGTGCGTGGCCCCGGCCTTGCCCATGGCGATGTTGCCTTCGATGGTGTCGTTGAAAAGCACGGTGTCCTGTGCCACGACGCTCATGTGGGCGCGCAGGCTGTCCTGCGTGTAGTCGCGCACCGAGACCCCGTCGATCAGGATGTCGCCCGCCTTCACGTCGTAGAAACGCGGTATGAGTTCGCTGAGGGTCGACTTGCCTCCGCCCGAAGGGCCTACCAGGGCCACGGTCTCGCCGCGCTTGATCTCGAACGAGATGCCTTCGATCACCTCGCGGCTGCCGTCGTACGAGAAGTGGATGTCCCGGAATTCGATCTTGTCTTTCAGCCCGTCGAGTTCGATCGCCCCGGGCTTGTCCTGGATTTCGCTTTGGGCGTCGATGATCGAGAAGATGCGTTCGCCGGCGGCGATACCCTGGTTGATGTTGGAGAACTGGTCGATGAACGTGCGCACCGGGCGCGTTATCTGCGAGAACATGGCGATGAAGGCGATGAAGCCTTCGGGGCTGAGCGCGTCCTTGAATACGAGCGAACCTCCGAATACCAGGATGACGCCTACGGCCGAGATGCCCAGGAATTCGCTCATCGGCGAAGCCAGCTGCTGGCGGCGGGCCATCGAAAGGGTCAGCCGCGCCAGGTCTTCGCTCAGGTCGTAGAACTTCTGCTTGACGTAGCCCGTGGCATTGTAGCTCTTGATGACCTTGATGCCCGAGAGCGATTCGTCGAGCGTCGAGACCAGTTCGCCCATGCGCTGCTGGCTTGTGCGTGCGGGATGGCGCAGGCGCTTGACGATGCTGCCGATGATCAGTGCCACGACGGGCAGGAAAAGCACCGAGAAGAGCGCCAGCTCCCACGAGATGGCGACCATCATGACCGTATAGCCGATGATGAGGAACGGCTCGCGGAAAGCTACCTGCAATGTGTTGGTGATGCAGAACTGCACCACGCCGACGTCCGAAGTGATCTTCGAGATGATGTCGCCCTTGCGCTGGTCGCTGAAATAGCCCACGTTCATGTCCACGACTTTGGAGAACATCTCGTTGCGCATGCGCTGCAGGGTGCGGGTGCGCATGTTCTCGACCGTCCAGGCCCCCATGTAGCGGAACAGGTTGCTCAGCAGGCTCACGAAAATGGTGACGATGGCCAGCAGCAGCAGGACGTTTTCGGGGTTGTATTCGGTGAACAGGTGCGAATAGGTGAAGTTGAACAGTGCCGTCAGGTATTCCTGGTTGAACGCCAGCGGGGGGAGCTTCTCCACGTATACGAACGTGTAATCCGCATCGAACATCGTCTTGAGGATCGGCATGATCAGCAGGAACGTGAGCGAATTGAACAGCGCGTAGAAAAGTGAGTAGAAGAAATAGGGGATGGCGTATTTGCGGATGGGTCGGGCGAAACCCAGGAGCCTCATGTATATTTTAAACATTACGGGCGGATTATTTGCAGGTTATGTGATAATCGGGACAAAGATAGAAATAATAATGTGAAATTCTGAACTCCCGGCTTAAAAGTGCGAAGTTCCGGGGAATTTAGAACCTAAAAAAACGAAGGGGCGGACATGCCGTCCGCCCCTTTTCAGGGTTCGTAACCCGTATCTTCCAGTAAATGCGCCTTGTCGTTGGCGGCAGCGACCGCCAGTTGGTCGCAGCGGTTGTTCTCCACCGTGTCGGCGTGCCCCTTGACCCAGACGAAGCGGACGTTGTGATGCCGGTACACGCGCAGGAAGCGCATCCACAGGTCGGGGTTTTTCTTACCGGCGAACTGTTTTTTCACCCAGCCGAAGAGCCAGCCTTTCGTCACGGCATCCACGACGTATTTCGAATCGGAATACACGGTGACGTCCGACCCGTCGAACTTGAGCGCCTCGAGCGCCACGCAGACGGCCATGAGCTCCATGCGGTTGTTGGTCGTCAGGCGGAATCCCTGCGACAGCTCCTTGCGGTGCTGTCCCGAAAGGAGTACCACGCCGTAGCCTCCCGGCCCGGGGTTCCCGAGCGCTGAACCGTCCGTGTATATGGTGATTGTCGGCAAATCGTGTCGTCGTTAAACCCGGCCCTGCGGCGCGGGTGTGGTTCGTCTGCGGCGTGGCCGCTGAGGGGAATGCCTGTCCCGAATCCCCGAGGGGTTGGGACAGGGCATGTCCGTCCTTGTTTACGAGAGGGCTTCCAGTTGCGCCTTGATGGCCGCGATCTTGGCCTCGGCGTCGGCCTGCTTGGCCCGTTCGTTGGCCACCACCTTCCCGGGGGCCGACTGCACGAAACGCTCGTTCGAGAGCTTCTTCATCACGCTTGCGAGGAACCCTTCCTGGTAGGCCAGTTCGTCCGTCAGTTTGCGTCGTTCCGCTTCGGCGTCGATCTTGCCCGCCATCGGCACGAAGTACTGCGTCGTCTTGACAATGAACGCTGCGGCCGCCGGGTCTTTCTCCGTCACCGTCTCGATGGCCGTCAGGTTGGCCATTTTCCGCATCACGGGGGCGTACTCGGCCGGGTAGTTCTCGTCGGCGATCACCTTGAGCGTCAGCGCCTCCTTCTGCGGCAGGTTCTTCTGGTTGCGGACGTTGCGCACCGAGGAGATCACCTCCCGGGCCAGTTCGAACCGCGCCAGCAATTGCCCGTCGGCTTCGGCCGGCTGGGGCATCGGGGCGACGGTGATCGACTCGCCCTCTTTGCGCGGGGCGAGGTCTTGCCAGATCTCCTCCGTCACGAAGGGCATGAAGGGGTGCAGCACGCGCATCAGGGAGTCGAAGAACGTGCGTGTGGCTTCGAACGTCGGCGCGTCGATCGGCTGCCCGTAGGCGGGTTTCACCATCTCAAGGTACAGGCCGCTGAAATCGTCCCAGAAGAGCTTGTAGGCCGTCTTGAACGCCTCCGAAATGCGGTAGCAACCGAAATCGTCGGCGATCTGGCGCAAAGCGACGCCGAGCGTCTGGCGGAACCATTCGACAGCCAGGCGGTTGTTCTCGTCCTGTGCGGCCTTGCCGTCCGCCGACCAGCCGTTCACCAGGCGGTAGGCGTTCCATATCTTGTTGCCGAAGTTGCGTCCCTGTTCGCAGAGCGCCTCGTCGAACATCACGTCGTTGCCGGCCGACGAGGAGATGAGCATCGCCATGCGCATACCGTCGGCGCCGTATTTGGCGATCAGGTCGAGCGGGTCGGGCGAGTTGCCCAGCTGCTTGGACATCTTGCGGCCGATCTTGTCGCGGACGATGCCCGTGAAATAGACGTTGCCGAAGGGTTTTTCGCCGCGGTATTCGTAACCCGCCATGATCATGCGCGCCACCCAGAAGAAGATGATGTCGGGGCCCGTCACCAGGTCGTTGGTGGGGTAGTAGTAGCTGATCTCCCTGTTGCCGGGGTTGCGGATGCCGTCGAAGACCGAAATAGGCCACAGCCACGACGAGAACCACGTGTCCAGCACGTCGTCGTCCTGTCTGAGGTCGGATGGCTGCAACGAGGTGTCGCCGGTTTTCGCGCGCGCCTTTTCGAGTGCCTCCCCAGCCGTCGGGGCCACTACGAAGCCGCCTTGGGGCAGGTACCAGGCCGGGATGCGCTGGCCCCACCATAACTGGCGCGAGATGCACCAGTCCTTGATGTTCTCCATCCAGTGGCGGTAGGTGTTCTTGTACTTCTCGGGCACGAAGCGGATCGCGTCTTCCATGACGGCCTTCGTCGCCGGTTCGGCCAGCTGTCCCATCGAGAGGAACCACTGCATCGAGAGTTTCGGCTCGATGGCCACGCCCGTGCGCTCCGAATAGCCCACGTTGTTGGTATAATCCTCGGTTTTCTCCAGCAGGCCGGCTGCCGCCAGGTCGCCTTCGATCTTCCTGCGGACGTCGAAACGATCCATGCCGACGTACAGCCCCACTTTGTCGTTGATCGTGCCGTCGTCGTTAAAGATGTCGATCACCTCGAGGTTGTATTTCTCGCCCAGCATGTAGTCGTTCACGTCGTGCGCCGGGGTCACTTTCAGCGCGCCCGTACCGAACTCGATATCGACGTATTCGTCGCGGATTACGGGGATTGCGCGGTTCACCAGCGGTACGATGACGCGCGCCCCGGCCGGCAGCCAGCCGTAGCGCGGGTCGTTGGGGTTGACGCACAGCGCCGTGTCGCCCAGGATCGTTTCGGGGCGCGTCGTGGCGACGATGACCGCCTTGTCCGAGCCTTCGACCAGGTAGCGCAGGTAGTAGAGCTTGCCGTGCGACTCCTTGAATACCACCTCTTCGTCCGACAGCGCCGTCTGCGCCGCGGGATCCCAGTTGACCATGCGTACGCCGCGGTAGATCTTGCCTTTCTCGTAAAGGTCGCAGAATACCTTGATGACGCTCTCGGTGCGGGGTTCGTCCATCGTGAAGCAGGTGCGCTCCCAGTCGCACGAGGCGCCCAGCTTGCGCAGCTGCTTGAGGATCATGCCGCCGTATTTTTCCTTCCACTCCCAGGCGTATTCGAGGAATTCCTCGCGCGAAAGCGACGACTTCTCGATGCCCTTTTCATGCAGCATCGCCACGACTTTCGCCTCCGTGGCGATCGACGCGTGATCCATGCCCGGCACCCAGCAGGCGTTTTTGCCCGACATGCGGGCACGGCGGATCAGCACGTCCTGCAACGTGTTGTTGAGCATGTGCCCCATGTGGAGCATGCCGGTCACGTTGGGCGGCGGGATGACGATCGTGTAGGGTTCGCGTCCGTCGGGTTCCGAATGGAACAGCCGGTTGTCGATCCAGTAGTCGTACCATTTCTGTTCGATCTCCTGCGGCGAATATTTATCAGCGATTTGCATAAAGGTGTGAATGTTTTGCTTCGTTATTTGGCCTGCAAAGTTATTAACATTCTGTCAAAGATAAAATAAATATCTATAAAAAATCGTTACCTTTGCACCATTATATATTTGTATCTGTAAACTATGAGTAAAAAAGATAAGATAATCGAAACCATCGAAGTCGAAGATGCGAGCCTGCTTCCCGAGCTGCTCGACGGCAAACACCACGTGATTCCGATCGTGACCGGCGGCGACGAGGTCGCCGAGGAGGTCGAAGTGCCGGAAATCATCCCGATCCTTACGCTGCGCAGTTCGGTGCTCTTCCCCGGTGCGATCACCCCGATCACCGTGGGACGCGACAAGAGCATCAGCCTCGTACGTGCCGTGAATGCCGAAGGCGGCATTCTGGGCGCCGTGTTGCAGCGCGAGAGCGACGTCGAAGACCCCGCGCCGGACGACATGTACAAGGTCGGCACCGCGGCGCGCATCATCAAAATCCTCGAAATGCCCAACGGGAACCTCACGGTGATCCTGAACGGCCTGGAGAAGATCGAAATACGCGAATACATTACGACCGAGCCCTATTTCCGGGCCCGGGTGACCGCCCTGCGCGATACGACGCCCGACCTGAAGAGCATCGAGTTCGAGGCCCTCGTGGATTCGATCCGCGACGTGGCGCTCAACATCATCAACGTTTCGCCGTCGATGCCCAAGGAGGCGGCCTTCGCCATCAAGAACATCGACTCCAAGCGCGGCATCATCAATTTCATCTGCTCGAACATGGAGCTTACGGACGAAGACCGCCAGTCGTTGCTGGAGGCCCCCGGCCTGCTGGCCCGTGCCCGCAAGCTGCTCGAAATACTGATCCGCGAACAGCAGCTGGCTGAGCTGAAGAACCAGATACAGGAGCGCGTGAAGCAGGAGATCGACAAGCAGCAGCGCGACTATTACCTGCAGCAGCAGATGCGTACGATCCAGGACGAACTGGGCGACGGCGCCGATGCCGACATCGAGAAGATGCGCGAGGAGGCCAAGAAGAAGAACTGGCCCAAGGAGGTCGGCGAAACCTTCGAGAAAGAGTTGCAGAAGGTCGAGCGGCTGAATCCCGCCGTGGCCGAATATTCGGTGCAGATGACCTACCTGCAACTGCTGCTGGAACTCCCGTGGAACGAGGTAACCAAGGACAATCTCGATCTGAATTGCGCGCGCGAGCAGCTCGACCGCGACCATTTCGGGCTGGAGGAGGTCAAGGAGCGTATCCTCGAACACCTGGCCGTCATCAAGCTCAAGGGCGATCTCAAATCCCCGATACTCTGCCTCTACGGCCCTCCGGGTGTGGGTAAGACCTCGCTGGGCAAGTCGGTGGCGGCGGCGCTGGGCCGCAAGTTCGGGCGTATCTCGCTCGGCGGCCTGCACGACGAGTCGGAAATCCGCGGGCATCGCCGCACCTACATCGGCGCCATGCCGGGACGGATCATCCAGACTATCAAGCGGTGCGGTTCGTCGAACCCGGTCATCATCCTCGACGAGGTGGACAAGGTGACCGTTTCGAACCACGGCGACCCGTCGAGCGCGCTGCTCGAGGTGCTCGACCCGGAGCAGAACTGGATGCAGTTGGTTTTTTACTGGAGCAGAACACCACCTTCCACGATAACTACATCGACATGGAGTACGACCTGTCGAAAGTGCTGTTCATCGCCACGGCCAACAATATCGCCAACATCGCACCGGCGCTGCGCGACCGCATGGAGATGATCAATATCGCCGGCTACCTGATCGAGGAGAAGGTGCGCATTGCCCTCGACCACCTGCTGCCCAAGCAGCGCGAGGCGCACGGCATCAAAGAGCAGGAGCTCACGATGGCCCCCGAGGTAGTCGAAGGCATCATCGCCGGCTATACCCGCGAGTCGGGTGTCCGCTCGCTCGACAAACTGCTGGCCAAGATCGCCCGCGCCCGAGCCAAGCAGATCGCCTTCGACGAGGTTTTCGCCCCGGAGGTTTCTGCCAGGGAGGTCGAAAAGATCCTCGGCATGCCCAAGTTCCTCAAGGAAGAGTACGAGGTGGGCGGCATGACGGGCGTCGTGACGGGCCTGGCCTGGACGGAGGTCGGCGGCGACATCCTCTACATCGAGTCGGTGCTGACGCCCGGCAAGGGCAAGGTCAGCCTG
>OKSH01001984.1_pt1 | contig 16539 bp, 20 predicted proteins | sample 1601231 | NCBI WGS metagenome assembly OKSH01 (sample SAMEA3541596, study PRJEB24748) | human gut metagenome | biome: human gut; feature: human-associated habitat; material: faeces | place: China | collected 2012 | reverse complement strand
TGTAATTGGATGTCAAATCCACCTCCTTCACCACATCCTGATAACCTATATAAGAGAAACGAAGTTTGTGTTTCCCCTCCGGCAGCGTAATGCTGAAAAATCCCTGTTCGTTACTCAGTGTTCCCGTTTGGGTATTCAAATCGAAAATGGTCACGTTGATCAGCGTTTCTCCCTTATCCTCGCATATGTGGCCGGAAAAAGTATAGTTGTTCTGGCGGAACAGCAGGACATATTCTCCCTGAATCTCCCATCGGATGCCGGTTCCGCTGAAAATCCTTTTTAGGTTCTCAGGCAAGGAACTGCTCCGCTGGAAGATACCTTTGGGCTTTATATTTGCCAAGGAAGAATCGTATACGAAATGAACAGAATACATTTTTTGCATGGCATCTATGGCTTTTTTCATTTCGGTTGAATCCTGTTGGGCTTTAGCACCCAGAGAGACACACAATATAATCGCAATGATTGTTAACTTCATTGTTTTACTTTTTCTATCTTTACATTCAACACTTTCTCTATAAACCTGATTATTTCATCAAGGCTTTTGTTCTTGAAGCTGGCCGTCAGGCGTTTATTCTCATTGCTTGCGGATAGTTTGACTTTATAATATCGGGACAATTCCTCAAGTACCTTTGGAAGTGGGGCGTTGTCGAAAATAAAGCTGCCCGCTTTCCGTTCTTTGATTACCTGTACGTCCGGTTGTTCTTCCGTCACTTGCGCTGCCATGCCTCCGGTCAGTATCACAACGTCCGGTTGCCCGATTGCTGAGAACTGCACCTTTCCCGATGTGACTTGCACGATAGCTGTGTCTGCACGGCTCTCATCGACGGTAAAGACAGTACCCAATACCCTGACTTGGGACAGTTTCCCTTCTACCGTAAACGGGTGGGCATTGTCATGCTTGACAGAAAACGCGACTTTTCCTTCCATGTGAACTTTGCGGCTGGATTTCCGGTAATCTTTTGCGTGGAAACGGACGGAAGAATGCGGGAACAGGGTTATGGAGGAACTGTCCGGAAGCATATAATCCACGGGGTGCGAGTAAGCCGTTACCTCCTTCCATGCTCCGTTTTCCCGGAAGCGGGGATAAATAAGGACTGCGACCAGAATGGCTGCCGCCATACCGGGAAGTATCCACCACAAGCGGAAGGATTTCCGTTCCTGTTCCGTTATCTGGTATTTCTCTTTGAAAGCCTTCAATGCTTTTTGCGTATCCAACTTGTTCTTCTGATAGTGGCGCAAGACAAAATGAAGGCATTTTTCATCCGTGGTTCTCATACTCTTTTATTTTGGTTTTCGTATTAATGACTGGGATTACAGACAAATTCACTATGCGGAATTTGTGAATATTAGTTAAATAAGAATGCGTAAACTTTCTGTGTCCCTTCCCGTATCAGTCGGAGCGCCTTGCTGATGTGGTTATCCACCGTATTTACGGAAATCTGGAACTTGGCGGCTATCTCCCTGTATTTCATGCCGTCGCGTTTGTTCAGCAGGAATATCTCCCGGCAGCGTTCGGGCAAGGCATCAATGGCAGTCCACATCCGCGCTTCCCTGACCGAACGTTCCTCCGCTTCCTCATCGCTCAACGTATCTTCAAAATCAGAAGGGGAAAGATTCGGATCATAAATCTCCTCCTTCTTCAGATAGTCCAGGCTGCGGTTGCGGGCAGTCGTATAAAGGTAGGCTTTGACATTTTCTATCTCGGCTCCACTGATACTTAATTTCTCCCACAAGGCAGAAAAACTATCTTGTACGATGTCTTCTGCAATATCCGTATCATGGACATAGTGCAGCACGTACAAGCATAACGAACGATAATGGTATTTAAATGTTTCGTCTATGTCTATTGTAAATTTATTCATACAAATAGGCTTATTATTCTGTGTGTCTACATAAAAGGACACAAAATAAGGCAAAATTCACTATTTCATATTGTTAAAGAAATATAACGTACCCCTTTCCCATATACACATGGTGGAAAACATCACGGGGTTTCCGCACTTTCCTTTCCGTTTTTCCACATTCTTTCTTTTTTTCCGTCCTATATCTATCGGAAAATAAAAAATACGTTTATGGAAGAAAAAGAAGTTGCGCAAGGTTTATTTGATGGTGGAGTTCGGAAAACCTTTTGCGGTAAAAAGGAGATGTATGTAGCCCTCATGGCAGAACCAACTTTTTCGCAGTTCTCCAAGTTCATGCCCGTATCCAAGAAAGACGAGGTATCGGCTATGAGAACGCTTATCAAGGACTGCTTCATCGAAGGTGACCACGAACTGGTAAATAATAATTTCCGGTTCCTCTTCGGCTTGATGGGACAACTCACCGACTTATTATCACCCGCTAGAGCACGCTCATAAATTAATAGAATGTTGGGCGGTACGTGACGACCAGCAACATCCGGCAACAGATGATTTACGCGCGTCACTACTTTCCCGGCGTCAACCAACATAAGGTGACGGACGAGGAGCCCGAACAACTTTCGGAAGAAGTACTCTGACTGTACGAACAGGTGATAATAAGTCAAATAAGCTAAGAAATAATAAAAATGTTAAATCTTCATCCTTTAGAATGTACAATTAAAGACAACGACCATATTCCTGACTTATTGCTTATAAAATATTGAGGAATAATTAGTTGTAAATACACAAAATGATTTTCTTGAACTATAGTTGCATTATTATCAGTCAATAGCATATCCTCAAAGCTTTTTTCAGTAATAGCTAATTCTGATAATTGCTTTTTAGTCTCTTGGTAATCAGAGGAAGTTATAGGAACAGCCTCCCAAACATTAGGATTATCAGTAGTATAAAAAGATAATGAAGATTTCAGCTCTTGAGGAATTTTTATATTAGACATATTCTCTCCTCGCTCTTTCATAATCTTTTTAATTTTCATCTGCTCATCTATGAAATTATATAAATCCGAAAATTCAGAACGTAATGCCTGGAGGAAATCATTCATATTATCATAACGGACTTGATACATTTCTGGATGATTAGGATATTTATTCCTATCGAAGTTTTGATTAACTACCTTAATCCCCGAATATATCTTTCCATTCAGCAGAATAGAAATCTGACGCATTTCACCAATGTCCAACTTTCCAAATATACCAAGAAAAGAATTCAATAAAGCCGTTCTTATAGTAAAGCCTTGATACAACAAACTTTTATCTACTTCTTTTACATATATAAGTTCCATAACTACAATTTATTCGCAAAGATGCTAATTATTTGACAGATTATCTATAAAACAATATCAATATTTCTGCTTGCTTGGAATTCCCCCCTCACTCCACCTTTTGGATTCTCCACATCTCCCTTATAGCGAGGAATCAAATGTATATGCACATGAAATACCGATTGACCAGCCGCCTCATTAAAACTATTAATTGTTTGAATCCCATAATGAAAAAAACTGTCTATCGAAGTCGGCGATTATACTTTCTAGTGATAAAATACTTTTCAACTATATACTTGAGCTGATCAGATGACAGGTTTGCTATGCCTATTGATTCAATAAGTGAAAACTCTTCTTTATTCTTACCAATAATAAACTTACGTTCATGACCGTCTATTTCAGCAAGCAAATGGAAATTTCCTTTATACGCCTGCTCCATACGGATATTCTTTATAGTATGTCCGTTTATGACAAATTCGCATATTTCGGGAGCCATTTCCTCTAACTCTCCCCATGATTTCAGACGGTCAACTATAGTGTTTTCAACACGTCCTATCCACAGTTCTGCAACACCATATTTAGTGGCAACCGTACGAAATTGTTTCATGGCATTAACTATATCACGTATTATTGCATCAGGCCTACGTATTCCATTATCTTTAGCAAATTGAATAACATCATCCCGTGTTATATCCCTAAGTTTTGCCCTAATATACATGCAATGATCTTCATTAGGCAAGAATCCTCCATTGTCAAATATATAAGTTACATCGTATGCAGGAGACAGACGCCAAGTACCGTCCTCACTCATAACGAATGAAAAATTCTTATTGTGATCATCTGTATTGTTTGCCAATACATTAAAAACCATCCTGCGGAATACCTCATAACAGTCTGTTTCCGGTAGATGGAGCTTCCGACACACTGTAATCAATTGTTCGTAACTGTCCGCATCAGGGCTAATTGCGGCCAGAGTTTGTGTATGAATCTTTTTTCCATTATTACGGTCAAAGCGTTTTGTCATGAAATGATTATTTCCGTCCACCTGATAGAGTTTTGAAGGCATCATATTTATCCCTGCCATTGTAGCAAGTTCATAGTAAGACATTTCCAATTCTGCCGAGCTGTATTGCGAATTCCCAAATTTGACCAGATAGTAATCAAATTCCTCTAATCCGGAAATCTGCCCGCTACGGACCTCACCATTCTTTCGATTAATGGCAACAATGGCTTTAGGTTGACGGCCACCGGCTGAAGTACCAACCGTAAGTAATGACTGCATTGTTACCGACTCTTCAGGCAGGATTCTGGCATTTTCTCTTTCTGAGAATATACGCTCTGCTAAATTTGCCAATGATTTGATATCTATTTTTTCAGCCTTACGCTCTCTTGAAACCTCAGGCAAAAATTCCAAAGCTCCCATTCCACGCTTTCCTATAAATGAGAGTTTGTCAAGAGGAGTAATATCTGCGTTTGACAAGTGATTCTGCTGGCGCCATAATTCAAAAAGTTGATTACCCCATGAGTCTGGCAATGAATCTGCTAAAAAAGCCGGTAATTTTTGATAAATCTTGGCCTCTTCTCCCCATACAGGCATAAGTCCTCTCGCTCCATCAACTGGTGCAGCTAATGGAGAAATGTTAAGACCTTTCTTCAAGAAGGCCGGATTATACATAAAATAGGACAACCTGCGTCTGGCATCCCATGCCAATCTACCAATTTCCTCACCCCAAAGTATTACTTTTAACGACTGTACCATAATTTATGCTATTTAGAGTGTCTGACACGCTGTACCTTTTTATCATCCCTACGCATCAGGTAAGGAGATTCAGGCAATTCCGGAAGAAGATTGTCTATAGTGTTAATCTGTCCGACCACTTTCAACAACACAATAAATGTTGACAATGAAATATTGCCAGCTGTACCATTCTCGAATTTGTGGATGGTTGTAAGTCCAATTCCGGATTGCTCAGAAACATCTTTCTGAGTGAGATTGCAACGAATTCTATATTCTTTAAATCTGTTGCCTAATAGCCTTACAAGCTCAGGCGTGGAGTATTCATAGAAATCTACCATATAAACCGAATTTATATATCATTATAATGATATTTATATATATTTTTAAGCATTAATCTTCACTATTATGAAGATTATAAATACAAAACTATGCAATTTCTGAGAATAAAACTAATTTTTCTTAGAAAACTTATCGTCAAATCATAGTGATTGATTGTAAATCCTATATTTTGTATTTGTTATATGTCCAATTTCGCTATTTCCCTCATGAAGTTTTGATTGCAAAAAAATGGCTTATCAACTACGCATAAACATGGAGATAAGCCAACTTTTAATTACGACGTTCCATTAAGAAATAGGCTCTACACGTTTCTCAGACTCCCATTCGGTATGAGAAATAATATCATGATATTGCTCCAGAGTAAGAAAAGAGTTTTTCTCATCAAAACATTCATACTCCCAAGGAAGTTCATATACGGTACCTTCTTCCTGATATCCCATATAGTTATGGTATGAATCAGGAACCAGTCGGACAAAATCCTCTTCCTTCAGAATACTCAGAAGTTTCTCTGCATCGTAAATATGTAATGGAGCATCAGCCTTATACAGGGAGACAGCCACCTCCATAGCCAATCCGACATTGGATGAATAACTGTTGGAAACAACAATCTTCCATCCCTGATGTTGAACATTTGAAGCTAATATATTCAAACGTGAAAGCCCAAGTTCACCGTAATGATCCGTTGCAAACCGTATGAAATCCTCCTGGCTGTCGACGTTATAAAGGTTCTCCACATCCACATACTTCATATACTTGTAGTAAGCCACATCCGAGATTTTTTGGAGATCTCTTTTTGAATCCTTATTGATACGTCCACCGATACCCCGTTTCTTATGATAAGCCTTATAAGCTTCGTTAGCAATACGATAAAATTTACAATACTTTCGTATGGTCATAGTCTCTATAGGAGACAAAGAACACCCTTGTATTGAGTCCTCTAAAGCCTTAACTGTCATTTCACGGTCCTCTACATCAATCCTAAGACTCGGAACTATGCGGACCAGGTTCTTTCTGGAAATCCTACCTGTACGTTGTTGGTATGGCAGATTGTTTGCTACATACTCATTAAACCCGTCGGAATCTGCTATAATAACACCAATCATAAGATTCAAAAAGTCGAAAAAACGTGTAAGGTTCTCCTTGCAACAAACATCATCGAACTCCTTTTCATTATACGAGGAGCGGTTAGAAATAACAAAGTGGGTAAATTTCCGGTCGGTAACATGAATCGACCGGTTATTCCCGTGTTTTCTTGAGGTTACATAGAACCAGCGCGTTTCCATCGGATTGAACGCAAGCCAGTCCGACAGATATGCATCCATGCTGCTGTATTCTCCCGAAGCAATCAGTTCCTCTGCATTACCCCAATCTTCTGATGTTGGCCGAGGCACCTCTATATAAAACCCACGATACTCTTCATCACCAATCACGGCAAGACGCTCAAACTGACGCTGAGTCTCAATCATCCTTTCCAGTAAATTTCCTTCCACAACAATTTCCCAATGATGATTTTCGCCTAATGCTTCCAGATCTAATGTAGTCAGACCAACTTCCTTAGCTAAATCGCAAAGGTATTTTCTATCTATGATTTTTCTTTCATTCATCGCTGTACTCATTTAATTTCAATAAACTTGCCCGATTCAAATCCATTCATCAGATGCTCATTTGCAAAAATATATCCCATCTGGTTAGAGATTACCCTGGTCCCTCCTATCTCCGTATCAATATTAGTATGCGAATGTCCATATATCCATGCATCAATCCTACTATTGGCGATTAAATTATCGTACTCACTTGCAAATGCACTGTTCAGAACAGATCCTCTATGGTGCGCTGCTACTACTTGGAGTGTAGGCAAATGATGTGTGACCACCACAATATGGCTTGCTGTGCTCTCTTCGATGTTTTTCCGAATAAAGTCAATACTTATCTCGTGCATCCGGTTGAATTCCTCCACTTGCAGCAGCTTCCCGCCAAACTTAATCTGACGGAAGTCGTTCATACCTTTCCATACAAAATATTCATCATTCGGATTGATATGCGACCAAAGCGTACTCAGTATAAAGTCCGTATCATCGATGCGGACAGCCTGATTCTGATAGTAACCCACATTCTCCCGCAACATCCACTTCCATTGAAAACCGCGTTCCATCACATCCGAATAGTTATAGTATTCATGATTACCAGGAACAATCAATACCTGACGGTAATTTTTGGATGCCCACTTCCAGAAATTCATAACTGGAGCAGTCTTATCCTTGAGATAGAAAATATCTCCTGCCAGCACCAGTACATCACCTGTTACAGGCAATTCATTATATCTCAGATATCTGCTATTCTCCTGAAATTCGAGATGCAAATCACTCATATATTGTATTCTCATTTTATCATTCTCCTTCCTTTAATTGTTCTATCTGTTTCTCTATTATCATCTTTACCTGTGCAAATGATACCGGTGTGAAATTATTGTTATCTACACCTACATCATACTGAGTCGGGAAAAGCATTTTCAACCGCGGAACATCCTTGCCGGTGTTATGCCTGCTGGTATGTACATGCCCGAAAAGCTGCCATGTATCACTGTAAGCTCCTCCATAACAAAGGAAGGGACAATGATTCAGATAAATTTTCTGTTTATCAACTTCAATATGCATCTGCATCGTTATCTGTTCAAAGTACTTCGTATAATTCTGCCTGAGATTCTTTATATCGTGATTGCCGGCTATAAGATATATTTTCCCATTCAATCTGTTTAGTACATTTATCCATTCGGCAGAACCTCCCAAACAAAAGTCTCCCAAATGAAATATTATATCATCAGGGCCAACCACGCTGTTCCAGTTGGCTATTATCGTTTCATTCATGTGGGCTACATCTTTGAAGGGCCTGTTGCAGAACCGGATGATATTGGTATGGTTAAAGTGCGTGTCAGATGTAAAGAACACCCTGCTTCCATCAAATTTATAATTCATAATTTTGTTCATTTATGCGCATCACTACGCGGTTAATAATACATTGTATTTTGCCCATGGACGGAATTGACGGAGAAGGACGCATCGAGCGGATGTCACCAAAAGGCATAAAGAAAAAGCCGTCGAAAAGTTTTAATCAGGACTTTCCGACGGCTTTCTATTATAATTATCAGAGGGTTATCAGCATCATTGTAACCTCAATAATATACATAAAGATCGTTGGAAAGTGTAATTGTATTTATTCAATGATTCAATGCTTGATGCATGAACATACGACACACGCTCAAAGCATTTTGTGCTTCGATATAATGTATTTGCAGGTATGTTCATTCTATTATGTTGCATCGTTGTTATATATAAATTATATTGCAAAGTTACGAATATTATTGAGAATCAATAAATTCTTATATATAAAAATGAAAAGTCACACATTAAAATACCAGTACTTTATCTATTTTCAATATCCTACCGCTTGCTACACCCAACATCAAAACCGTGATATAATTTCACTGAATGCCACCTCCATTATTTAAACAAACTTGAGTAAGGTCCTGAATGGCATCATCCAATGAAAGCAGATGTTCTGCTTCATAATGTTCCGTAAGGAAGTCAATACCATTAAAACGTATTAAATAATTATTTGCTTCACGAACAGAAATATGATAAGTCTTGGCAAATTCATTGATAACGGCAACGATATATACAATCACATTTTTATCAATCGCCTGCGTATTTTGTAAGATAACAGAAGCAGACATGCCAAGAGCATCAAGAACTTTTGTTATTGTCTTTATTGTAAGTCCTTTTCCACTCTCAATTTTTGAAATCTGAGCTTTTCCAACTCCTATACGTTTACCCAGTTCTTCTTGAGTAAGTCCCTTGCGAAGACGTTCATTCCGAATCATCAAACCTATATTTTCTATGCTATCTGTCATATTATATGTTTTATCACATGGAAAACAAACATACGACAAAGATCCTAAACTGGAAACAACATAGAAAAAAAATTAAGTTCCAAATAATAATGATATAATATCGTCTTACTTTTTTCTGATTTTGTTACATAATCAAAAACATAAATAATCTCCGGATTACACCACAAGTACTACTTAAATATATTATTATTTTCCACATTAATACATTGAGAAATTCACAAAAAAGACCTATCTTTGTTGTACCATCATCATGTAGCGCATGGGATAAAACTATCAAAGAATCAAAGTTTTATACTTGATTTTTGATATACAAAATTTGAATGAAGAAAGGCGGTACAAATAAAATCAACAAAAGACTGAAAAACAAAGGTTTACACTTGTACATAGAAAATGAATTCTTTGTCAAAAATCTATTTGTACCGATTAAAATGCTAAAACGCTGATAATTAAACATGCTTCGATGTTGCATCGTAGATAAGTGGTGATTACCAACGATTAGCATTTGGAAAATCCATCGCAATCTGCCCTTGAAAACCAAGCGATTTTGCTCCCTTTCGTCAAAATAGACATTTCCTTTAAAAACAATATAAAAACGCCCCTGCCAAACATTGTCCGACAGGGGTGTTTTTCGTAGATTTGATTCCCGTCTTGACCGGTGGGGTAAAACCATTTCTACTATGACAACAAAGATAGCAAATATTCTCCAATGCTATGCATTGGGGATGGAGATAAAGCAAATAAGCAGGAGTTTTGAGCTATCCCGCAACACAGTGCGCAGATATGTGCGTCTGTTCCAAAAGTGTGGCATTCCGATAAAGGAGTTGGCATCAATGCCTTCTTCCCGCATCCAAGAAATGTTCTCCGAAGGGGTTAGCCGTAGTCAGATTCCATCACAACGCCAACTTAAGCTGGAGGCACTTCCACCCGAGTACTCCGCCCGTCTTAGCCGCCGAGGGGTAACGGTCAAATCCCTGTACAAAGAGTATCACAAAACACGCCCTAATGGATACAAACATGCCAGTTTCGGTAATTATCTCATGCGTTACCGGATGGTGACTCATGGCGTGGGGCATATTGAGCATTATGCCGATGACCAAATATACATTGACTTTGCCAGTGACAAGTTTGAGGTCATTGACAATGAAAACGGTGAATGCCGTAGCGTTGAAATGTTTGTGTCCATACTCCCCTGTAGCCACTATACCTATTGTGAAGCGGTCTGGTCCCAGTCAAAACAAGATCTGATCAAGGCATGTGAAAACGCACTTCATTTTTACGGCGGTATTCCGATGGCAATCGTACCTGACAACCTCAAAGCAGCAGTAGCCCGCAGCAACCACAACGGTCCGGTAATCAACGAGGAGTTTGCGGCATTTTCCGAGCATTATGGATGTACCGTATACCCCGCACGGGTACGCCATCCCAAGGACAAGGTGTTGGTTGAAAATGCCGTGAAACTGCTTTACCGGCAGTATATGCAGATGTCGAAGAGCTTGTGTTCAACTCTCTGGAATCTTTGAATGTGGCCATTTTCGAATCGCTCTCAGCCTTTAACGGGCGCAGGATGAACGGACGTTCCCTGTCCAGACGCGAACAGATTGAAGCCGAGTACCTCCGCCCACTTCCTGCCATACGCCACCAGATGAAGGAGCGGCGCTCTGCAACGGTAATGCGGAACTGCTATGTAACTTTCAAGCTTCACCATTACAGCATGCCGAAAGAGTATATAGGCAAACGTGTCGAAATTGTCTATGATGCTGACACGCTGAAGATATACCATGGTCTGCGCCTAGTGACCACACATCAGCGTGATGATACGCTTTATGCCTATACACCTAAGGCCCCCACAGACTGCCCGGACGCCATGGGAGCTATGAAAATAAAATAAACTTAATCATATATTAATCTTTTCAAAGGTCTGTAATCCGGAGTTGCCAAAAGGCAACAGCAGCTGCTGCAGCCACATTGAGCGAATCCACTCCATGCGCCATAGGGATACGGACTACATAATCAGCTTCAGCAATTGTCTTGTAAGGAAGCCCATCCCCTTCTGTTCCCATCACAATAGCCAACCGAGGTTCAGCCGCCAATATGGGATGATCTATAGAGATAGAATCATCAGTCAACGCCATGGCAGCAGTACGGAAACCAAACTTGTTCAAATCGCCAATCGTACCATTCAACCATGTCCATGGAACCAAGAACACCGAACCCATAGACACCCTTACCGCACGGCGATTCAACGGATCGCAAGAATTGCGTGTCAACAAAACAGCATCTATCCCAAGAGCAGCTGCCGAACGAAATATCGCCCCGATATTGGTAGTGTCCACCACACCGTCAATGACTACAATCCGCCGGGTATCCCGGCAGATCTCTTCCATAGAGGGCAACACTGGACGACGCATAGCACATAATACACCACGTGTCAGAACATAGCCAGTCAACGTAGTCAACAACTCTCTATCACCCGTATAAACGGGCACATCACCACAACGCTTGATAATGTGAGCAGCACTGCCAGAGATATGCTTACGCTCACACATAAGAGCAAGAGGTTCATATCCTGCATCCAAAGCCCTACTAATGACATTGGGGCTTTCGGCTATAAATACCCCTTTCCCAGGTTCCATACGCTGACGTAACTGAGCTTCCGTCAACATGCAGAAAACATCCACTCCGGGATGTGTCAATGATGATATTTCAATAATAGGCATACACTCTTATATTATACTATTTCATTGCTTTTAATCTACATTCCAGCCTCCATTGTCACAGCTACTTTTATCACTCCATCTTGTCGGTTCTCAAAAATCTGGTAAGCCGTTTCTATCTGATCTAGCGGGAAACGATGTGTAATTAGTGGAGTGGTATCTATTTTTCCCATCTCTATCAAGCGAAGTATCTCAGCACAATCGCAACCATCTACGCCACCAGTTTTGAAGGTTAGATTCTTTCCATACATATCCGGCAAAGGAAGAATCTGAGGACGGTCATAAAGAGCCACCAAAATAACGACAGCATTAGGGCGCGCACATTCCCATGCCAAGCGAAATGTATCCTCCCCTCCTGCCACTTCAAAAACTACATCCGCACCACCGTGTGGACTACTTTGCAATACAAATTCCTTACATTCTTCTGGAGTGACAACTTCTACCTGCGGATAATGTTCCCTAACAAACCGAATTCTTTCAGAGGAATGTTCGCAAACAACAATGCGCTGCGGCTTTCTCAGCATCACACAAAGCAAAGTACAGATTCCCGTAGGTCCCGCACCAATGACAAGCACCGTGTCTTCTTCGGTAATCTCCGAAATGCGAGCAGCCCAAAATCCTGTAGCAAGGATATCTCCTACAAACAAAGCTTGCTCATCACTCACGGAATCGGGAATGAGATTCAAGCCTTGATCAGCATAAGGTACGCGAACATACTCCGTCTGCCCCCCATCAATCCGACATCCCAAGGCCCATCCCCCATTAGGATCAGCACAATTATTCACATATCCATGCCGGCAAAAAAAACATTCTCCACAAAAGGTTTCCACATTGACGGTAACTCGATCGCCTGGTTTGACTAATTTAACATCACGTCCTGTCTGCTCCACAATACCCACCATTTCATGCCCCACTGTTATTCCGGGAACAGCACGTGGCACACCACCATGTTTAATATGCAAGTCACTGGTACAAATACTTCCGAGAGTGACGCGCACAATAGCATCACGCGAGTCCCTCAACTCAGGCTTCGGTTTCTCTATCAATTCAAATTTTCCCTGTTTAATATAAGTATATGCCAACATGATATTTCCTTTTCTTCTTTAATGGTTATCTTTATAAAACGACGCAAAGATAATATACAAACATAAATAACAGCCACCATTTGCTGACAAAATGGCTTTCTTTATCACTTTACCTTGCTTCTCAACTGCAAACAAATTTTACAAAAGTTTAAACACATCTCGATATTCATTAAAATTATCTTCACAGATTTAAATTCATTTCATTTCCGGCTGACATTTTGCCATCAGGCATATACTTTGCAAGAACATCAGTGTATTGCCAAAAACGACAAGATAAAAAAAATCAAAAAGCAATCTAGTAACAATTTAAAATATAGGAGATTATAATTATGATGCCGACTAGAAAGTATAACAATCAGAATTGGTTACCAAGTATTTTCAACGATTTCTTTGATAATGAATGGTTGACAAGAGCCAACGCTACCGCCCCTGCAATTAATGTCATTGAAAGTGACAAAGATTATAAAGTAGAGGTTGCTGCTCCGGGTATGACTAAAGAAGATTTCAATATCCACATCAGCGAAAACAACGAACTAGTGATCTCAATGGAGAAAAAGAATGAAACAAAAGAGGACGACCATCACAACAGAAGATATTTACGTCGTGAATTTTCTTACTCTAAGTTCGAACAAGCTTTGATTCTTCCTGAAGATGTGGTTAAGGAAAAAATCAGCGCCAATGCCAGCAATGGTGTTCTGACCATTGATTTGCCTAAACGCACTCCTGAAGAAAAAGCCAAAGTGAACAGAATCATCGAAATTCATTAATCACAGATTTTGAATATTTACAATCAGACAGTTTATAAGGTACATCTATAACATGCTATTATTTTGCATGATATAAAAGTGTGCCTTATATATTGTCCGATTGTCATAAAATCAACATATTTGCATCAACACTTTCTGCGGATTTCCACCATACTTTTCAGCGTTTCTTCCCATCTTTCCCCTAAAAAAGTCCACCTCTATTACAATTGAACTTCAAATTCAGGACAAAACTGAAAAAAGCCAGTTTAAATTTTCTTTCAAAAAATGCTGAACAACATTAAAACAGAAACTAAGATGAGTAGGCTTCTTTTTTATTATACAAGCATTAAAATCACATATTTTTAGTATTTTTGTACCCAAATTCACCATATAAAACAAACCAATAAAAAGAGGATGAAAGCATCAGTACGTTTAGTTCGTTTTGCTACAATAGGAACCTTAAATTACCTTATTACCATGTTAGTGATATGGATTGTGATGAGTTACTTCTCATTCAAAGGAAAATATATAGTAGCAAATATTATGGCATATCTCATCGCTCAAACCCATAATTTTATATGGAGCAAATATTGGATTTTTCCTTCCAGCAATCCCCAAAACAGTCTTTGGCAACAAATAATGCTCTTTTGTACCGCTTTTGGTATTGCCTATGGCATACAACTTCTTTTTGTGATACTGATGATAGAAGCAATAGGAATCAAAGAATTTACAGCACAATTTATTGGAATAATAATATATGGAGCTGTTAATTTTATGGTAAACAATAGAATAACATTCCGATAAATATATTTCAAAACTTATGGCAGACAATTATATAGAAAGGCAATACGAACAATATGAAGCCCGAAAGGCTGCATGGGAAAAAAAACGTAAACAAGGAAAGAAGAAAACGATTTCCGTCAAGTCTCAACCAAAGGACCTGACAGACAATACAATCAAACTTCCTAGAAAAGCATTCATCACAGGAGGTGCCGATGGCATAGGGAGAAACATTGTGAAAGCTTTCTGCAACTCACAATACCAAGTCGCCTTTTGTGACAAAAATGAGGATTTAGGAATACAGACAGCCAAAGAGACCGGAGCAATTTTTTATCATGCCGATGTAAGTAATAAAGAATCCCTTGAGAACTGTATGCACGAGCTTTTTGAAAAGTGGGGGGATATGGACATCATTATTAACAATGCCGGAATAAGCGAATTTTCTCCCATCACGGAAACCAGCGTGGAAGATTTTGATAAAATTTTGTCCATCAATCTGCGACCTGTATTTATCACCTCACGCACATTAGCTTTGCATCGCAAATCCCAAGCAGAAAATCACCCGTATGGCAGAATTATCAATATCTGTCCACCCGTTATTTAATGAGCGAACCGGGAAGCGAAAGCTATGCGGCTTCCAAAGGAGGAATCTATTCACTGACCCATGCACTTGCTTTATCCCTTGCCGACTTTCATATCACCGTAAACTGTATTTCGCCAGGATGGATTCAGACCAATGATTACGAACGGCTACGCCCAGAAGATCATGCCCAACATCCATCAAGACGAGTAGGCAAACCAGAAGACATAGCACGTATGTGTTTATTTTTATGTCAAGAAGAGAACGACTTCATCAATGGACAAAATATCATCATCGATGGTGGAATGACCAAAAAGATGATTTATTTAGAATAAAACGAACTAAAGAAAATATCTATAATGAATAAATAATCACTCATGAAAATACATCATATCGCCATTTGGACATTTCATCTGGAAAAGCTAAGGGAATTTTATACTCGTTACTTTAACGGAACAAGTAATGAAAAATACATTAATTCCCAAAAAGGTTTTGAATCTTACTTCATTTCATTTGAAAGTGGTGCTACATTAGAGTTGATGAGTAGGATTGACGTGCAAAATATCCCGATAGAAGAAAACAGACCGGGATTGACCCATCTAACTTTTTCTTTTGAAAGCCAAGAAGCTGTCTTATCACTAACGGAACAGCTACGTACTAAAGGATACCATATCGTAGGTGAACCTCGCATTTCAGGAGATGGCTATTTTGAAAGTGTGATACTAGATCCAGACGGAAACCGGATAGAGTGTGTTTACAAAAAAGAGCAGGAATGCCCTCCTGAGGGAAATCATGTAATAGAAACTGAGCGACTTATTTTACGTCCTTTTACAGAGAATGATACGGAAGCTGTTTTTAACTGTTGCCAGAATCCCAACCTAGGAAATAATGCTGGTTGGAAACCTCATGACACACTGGAAGAATCTCTGAAAATTCTTCAAACAATATTTATACCACAAAAAGACACATGGGCCATCACTAGAAAGGAAGACCGGCTTCTGATAGGAGCTATAGGAATTCTACCAGACCCAAAGAGAGAGAATTCAAATGCCGGAATGATAGGTTATTGGTTAGATGAAGCCCAATGGGGAAAAGGATATATGTCTGAAGCCGTCTGTGCTGTCTTGGACTATGGCTTCAACAAACTAGGATTAACCTTGATCAGTGCAAATTGTTATCCTCAAAACAAACGTTCACAACGTGTTTTGGAGAAAATGGGGTTTACATACGAAGGCATTCTCCATCAAGCCGAAGTTAGCTATGATGACAAAATATATGATCATTTGTGTTATTACTTAGAGAAAAACAACCTAAAATAAGTTTTTCATTTTTACACAATCTCAAATGCCTATTCTATTTCATCATTAATTTTGTTAATCCCTAACTTCCCCCAAAGGATATATACGTGTCTAAAAAGGGACATTCATTAAATATTACAAAATCAGCCAACTAATTCATACACAAAGTATT
>OKSH01001957.1_pt1 | contig 16719 bp, 13 predicted proteins | sample 1601231 | NCBI WGS metagenome assembly OKSH01 (sample SAMEA3541596, study PRJEB24748) | human gut metagenome | biome: human gut; feature: human-associated habitat; material: faeces | place: China | collected 2012 | reverse complement strand
TTTTTCTATTATTCTACCTTATTTGATAGTAGATTTAAAACTTTGCAACAGAACCGGTTCTGTAGTATAATTAGACGTCTGTGAAAAAAGTGTGAAGGAAGTGCATTTTTTTTTTGCTAAAAAACGTCAGGAAAATGAACGGATCAATAAGGAGCAGCCTATGTCAAAAGGGAAAAAAATCATCTTAATCGTCTTAGGAATTTTAGTCGCAATCACCGCGATAGTTGTCGGTGTGGGTGCGAAGGTCTACTTGGATGTCAGCCACTCGGTGAAAGCCACCTATGAATCCGTGGAACGCAAACAAGAGGCCACGATTCGTGACAAAGAAGTCGACTTGCAAAAAGAAGAACCGTTTTCCGTGTTGTTATTAGGGATTGACACGGGAGATTTAGGCCGGACCGATCAAGGACGCTCGGATACGATGATGGTAGCGGCCGTGAACCCTACGGACCAAAAAACCACCATCGTCAGCATTGCCCGGGATACCTATGTGCCGATTGTCGGTCATGGTACCGATGATAAGATTAACCACGCCTACGCATTTGGTGGGGCGGCCATGTCGATGAATACCGTGGAAAGCTATTTGAAGACGCCGATTGATCACTATGTGGCGATTAATATGGCCGGCTTAAAAGAGCTCGTGGACGCCGTGGGAGGCATTGAAGTGGGCAATGAAACTCAGTTCACCCAAGACGATTACACCTTTGAACACGGGAAAATCACTTTAAACGGTGAACAGGCCTTGGCATACTCCCGCATGCGTAAAGAAGACCCTAAAGGCGACTATGGGCGCCAAGAACGTCAACGGAGCATCGTCATCGGGGTGGTGGATAAAATCTTGACCTTAGACGGCATTACCAAGTATCAAGAGGTCTTGAATGCCATGGAAGAAAACATGAAGACCGATTTGACCTTTGACCAATTGAAACAAATCGCCTTGAACTATCGAGATGCTTTCAAAAAAGTCACCACGGATCAAATGCAAGGAGACGGCTTCATGCAAGACGGCATCAGCTATCAACGAGTGAGCGATGCCGAACGTCAACGGGTTGAAGACGAGCTAGCCGAACAACTCGATGTGAAGTAAACATGCTTGCTGTAAAAAATGCCTATTTAGCGTTATTAACTGCGCGGGCCAAAAGCGTGGACTTAGACAAGCGGGTCTGCTATTTACTGAGTTTTGCCGATAATGATGGCGGGGCGATTGAGGGGTTATATCAGCAATACGGGGCGAACTTTCTCTTAGCTTATACTCCGCAAATGGCGGAAGTAGCCGCAAGCTATGGGGTAAAAGGGGTGACAATCACCCCATTTACCCTCCGGAAGCTAGTTTTAGGCAGCGCTTGGCAAAAAATTGCCCGTTGCCAAGTCATCATTGCCGACAACTACTATCCGGAGCTGGCCGCGTTGAGTCAGCCCCAACGAAAAATCATCCAGATTTGGCATGCCACCGGGGCATTGAAAGCATTCGGCTGGCAAGACCCAAAGACAAAGCAGCGTAGCCAAGCCGATCAGGCGCGCTTCCAAAAGGTCTATGACAGCCTGACGGATATCGTCGTCGGTTCGCGGGCCATGGGGGAGGTCTTTACGGCAGCTTACCACATTAATCCAAACCGGTTGCGTTATCTCGGTGCTCCCCGGACGGACGCTTTGCAGCCCACAAAGACGCCAAAAACGCAGAGCGAGGCGAGCAGCATTCTCTATGTTCCCACATACCGGGACTCCTTAGCCGAAATGCAGGCGGTCTTAACGGCAGCTTTTACTGCTTTTTCTGCCAGTGACAAGCAGGTTCTGGTCAAACTGCATCCTCACTTGGCTCAGCAGTTGAGGGACTTGCCTACGCCGAAAAATGTTCAGTTAGTGACGGCAGATTTGGCTGCGCTCTTTGATCAAAGTGCGTATTTGGTGACGGATTACTCGTCTTGCGTATTTGATTTCCTATTACGACGTCCGGAACAAGGCTTTTGCCTGTATTGCCCGGATGTGGACCATTACGCGGCAACTACCGGCCTGCAACCGGACTTTAAAGCGTCTTGGCAGCCTTGGCTCGTGCAAACCTCCGAGGAGTTGACGGCTAAATTGCAAGGCCCACATCAGTTGCGAGATGGGGCATCGGAAAAGTTGCTTTTGGCGCAACAAGCCTTATCCCATAAATGGCATGAGTACAATACCGGTCAGGCGCGAGCACAGCTAGTGGACTTAGTTGCCGACTATTTACAAGCATAAGAATGAAGTGAAAAGAGAGAGGATGATGTTGGATGACGACCGAATACATTTGTGGATTACCCGTAGATAACCTTACGGAAGAGACGATTTGCCAAGATTTGCCGGTCTATATCACTTCTGGTAGGAAAATGTTGGTCACCAGTGTCAATCCTCAAATCTCTTTACAAGTCGAACGTTATCCCCAGGTGAAAGCCTATATCGAGCGTGCCACCCATCGTTTACCCGATGGCGTGGGAGTTGTTAAAATGTCTAAGTATCTTGGCGGTGCGATTTGCAAGCGGGTCACCGGTATTGATGTTATGGACATGATGCTACAATACGCCGATGAACAGGGACACCGGATTTTTTTGTATGGTGCGAAAAAAGAAATAGTAAAAAAAGCCGCCGAAAACATCGCGAAAGACTATCCCAACTTAGTAGTGGCTGGCTATCTCCATGGCTTCACCAGTCGAGAACCGGAAAAAGTCGTCGAGAAAATCAATGCTGCCAACCCGACTTTCCTGTTTGTGGCATTAGGCTCACCCAAGCAAGAACTTTTTTTAGAGAAACAAGTGGACAAGTTAAACGCCAGCGTTTTTTTGGACGTAGGGGGAACCTTCGATGTGCTTTCCGGCGAAGTCAGCCGGGCACCAGAACTCTTTATCAAATTAAATTTGGAATGGCTTTACCGCTCCGTGCGCTACGGTCGCTGGGAACGCTTGAAACAGATTCCTTTGTTTGTGATTAAGAGCTGGCAGATGCGCTGCCAATCCAAAAAGAAAACGGAAGAAGCAGCGTCAAAGACTCCAACTCCCAATAATGGGGTGCAACAATTACACAAAGAATGAGGGTCGAGTTAATGAATGTTTTGTTTATCTTAGCAGCGGATAGTCAAAGCTGTTTTTACCTTTTATCCTTGGAAAAAGAGAAGACGTTGTTGCGTCTAGGGCCAGATCGCGTAATAGCCAACCAACCGTTGGGCGAACGTTATGTTGAGTTTGATGGGGAGATGAACGGCTTTTGTCGTTGGTTGGCGGAGCAACTCGATTTGACCATTGACCACCATGTCGTACTAACTCAAGCCGCCTTGTGCGACTTTCTCTTTGCCAAAGAACCCACGATTGAAGTCCGCAACCCGCAAGTTTTTACTTATCACGGGCACGTGACGGGGACAGCGGACATCATTGATCAGAAAAATTGCGAAGAAGCTTTTCCAAAAGGGCCGCAATCTCTGGATGCCGCGGCTTTATTACGGTTCATTACCTACCAAGAAGACGCCCCGGGAGTCTTTGGGGTCTTTGCTCGCCAAGAACATGTATTGCGATTGATTAAAGAAGCGCTTTTGACTAGCGCCAATCCGGTCACCATCACCAAGCATTTTCGCCACTTTATCCGGCTGGTGACGACGGATTTAACTTTAACCGATTGCCTGCGCCTAGCTAAAAAGTATCAAGAGACAAAAGGGCAAAAATTGCGCCGGCTGACAGTAGCGGAGTAGCTAACACTATGCCCCGTTTTAAAAGCGTACTATTTGCGGTTGCCTCGCAAAAGAATTAGTAGAAATGGAAGAAATTTGATGAATGCCAAGCTGAGACGTACCTTGGAGCGCATGTATCACAAAGTGGTGACCGCCACCTTTACCGTGGTGGGCCGCTTGCCAAAAAGGGAGCTTTTCTTTTTTGAAAGTTTCCACGGCCGGCAATACAGCGATAATCCAAGAGCCATATATGAATACATACAAAGCCAGCATCCCGAAGCAAATTGCATCTGGGCGGTCAAAAAAGGTTTCGAACAACCTTTTATCGACAATGATGTGCCCTATGTGCGACGCATGGGTCTGAACTGGCTTTTGACTATGCCCCGGGCCAAGTATTGGGTTTTCAATACCCGGATGCCTAAGTGGATGAAGAAGACAGCGGGCACCACCTTTGTTCAAACCTGGCACGGGACGCCTTTAAAACGTCTGGGTCTAGACATCCAGCAAGTCAATATGCCGGATACGGATACCCAGCGTTACCGGGAGAACTTTCGTCAAGAGTCTGCGCGCTGGGATTACTTGATTTCTCCCAACGCGTATAGTACGGCGATTTTTAAGAGAGCTTTCGCTTACGATGGTCCGGTTTTAGAAATTGGCTATCCGCGAAACGATATCTTGCAAGACGAGGAACACTTAGCGGCCAATCGCCGGCACGTCTTGCAGAAGTTGGGCCTTAAGGAGGACCAGAAAATTATCTTGTACGCTCCTACTTGGCGCGACAATCAATTCCACAAAAAAGGGGCTTATAAATACGATAATCAGTTTCCTTTTGCAGATGTCTTGGCCTTGGATTCGGAGATTGTCGTGCTCTTGCGTACCCATTATCTCGTGGTTGATGCCTTTGATATCGATCAATACCAAGGACGTGTGCTAGACTGTGGCAAGTACCCGGACATCCGCGACTTGTATTTGATTAGCGATTTGCTGATTACGGATTATTCTTCCGTGATGTTCGATTACGCTTTTACGAAACGGCAGATGCTGTTTTATATGTATGACGAAGCAGAATACAACCAAGAAATCCGGGGCTTTTACTTTGATCCCCAAAAAGAATTGCCCGGAGCGATTGTAGCGGATAAAAAAGAATTGGTGGCAGAAATCGACCAACAGCTCGTATCCCCAATCTCACCGCCAGTTCATCCTCGCTATCAGGCATTTTATGACAAATATTGCCTGACAGAACAGGGTACCACGGCCTCAGAACGCCTGTTGGCAACTCTAACAAATCAGGATAAAGGAGAAAGACAACTTGGAGAGTAAGAAAAAAATCAAAATCAAAGCCACTTTGCTGACCAAAGAGTTTGATTTACTGAAGAAGAAATCCGATAAGATCAAGCGCCTTTTTCAGATTGGAAAAAAAGACATTCCCACTTTCTGGGCGATTAAAGGTATTGACTTTACTATTTATGACGGGGAAAGCATCGGCTTAATCGGGATCAATGGTTCCGGTAAGTCTACTTTGTCCAATATCATCAGTGGCATCATTCCTCCAACCTCGGGAGAATTGGAAATCAACGGTGAAACCTCGATCATTGCCATCGGGGCCGGGCTGAAAGGCCAGCTCACCGGGGTGGAAAACATCCGCTTGAAATCCTTAATGAGCGGCTTGTCGAATAAAGAAATCAACGACAAAATGCAGGACATCGTAAACTTTGCTGATTTAGGTGACTTTATCAATCAACCGGTCAAAAGTTACTCCAGTGGGATGAAATCACGTCTAGGCTTTGCCATTGCCGTGCATCAAAATCCCGATATTTTAATCATCGATGAAGCGCTAGCGGTAGGGGATGAAACCTTTTACCAAAAATGTGTGGATAAAATCATGGAATTCAAAGCTCAAGGCAAGACGATCATCTTCGTCAGCCACTCCTTGGGACAAGTGGAAAAGCTCTGCGATCGTACCATGTGGATGCACTATGGGGAACTGAAAGCCTTTGGACCATCGAAGGAAGTCATCAAAGAGTATCGTGATTACACGAACTGGTTCAAAAAACTCAATAAAGCCGAGAAAGCCTCCTATCAGAAGAAACAAAAAGAGGCCCAAAAAGACTTTCAGCTGGATTCTCTCATACAAGAACGGGTGGAAGAAGAGCTGGAAGAAGGTCAACTCACCCGAGCGAAAATGAAAGAAATCGTGGAAATCGCAGAAAAGAATAAGATTGGCGACAAAATGCCCGGAAAAACCAAGGTGCTATTAGGAATCATCACTGTGATTACGCTTTTCGCAGGCGTAGTCAGCTTTAACAACAACGCTTTTTCCAGTATCACCCAAAGTCCTATCGAGTTTATTGCAGAACAATTCCATGAACTAAAAACAACGCTAAGCAAGGACAAAAAAGATCCTCAACCAGCAGACAAATCGGAGGAAACTAAACAATCCTCTGAAACTGCTACAAGCGAAAGCTCGACGACGAATACCTCTAGTACCACAAGCAGTACCACGGCCACAAGCGACGACTATACACCGGGTTCAACATTAGCGGCTAATCCGAACTACAGTATGGTAGATACGTATACCGTGCAAGCCGGGGATACATGGGAGTCTATCGCTGCACTCTACCAAGTGGACGTCACAGGCCTGACGACTGCCAACTCGGTAGATACAAACTACGTGTTGCAACCAGGAGAAGTCATCGACATCCCTTGGTTAGCGGGAGAATAGGAGGAACGTCTGTGTCAGAAGTATGGTTAATTATTAAAGAGCAAGTCGTAAACATGCGGACGATTTTCCGCTTGTCACGCTATGAAGAAAAAGCCACATACCAAAGCCATTACCTAGGCCTTTTGTGGCAAGTCTTAAATCCTGTTATTCAGGTTGGGATTTATTACTTGGTGTTCGGCCTTGGGGTGAATGGGGGGCGGAAAATCGATGGTGTACCGTTTATCGCTTGGATGTTGATTGGGATAACGGCGTGGTTTTTCATTAATTCTTCGCTACTGGGTGCCTCTAATAGTATTTATCGGCAAGTCAATGTGGTATCTAAAATGAAATTTCCGGTAAGTATCTTACCTACAACCAATATGATTAGTAATCTGTCTTCTTATTTTCCGATGATGGTTTTTGTTATAGCTGTATTATTAGCTTTTGGTGTGTCACCTTCAATTTATTGGCTACAGTATCTTTATTATTTCTTTGCGATGTTTATGTTTCTCTTGGCGTTTGGAATCTTAAACTCAACGATTACCGTGTTGATTCGCGACTATCATATTATGTTGCAATCTATTTTGCGGTTGCTGTTCTATGTATCTGGACCTATTTGGGATATTAATAATCGCAATTTACCTGTTGTTCTAATAAAGATATTGAAGTTGAACCCTGTATATTATCTTCTTGAAGGCTTTAGGGATTCATTCCTTTCCCGCCAATGGTTCTGGGAAAAGGGGACGTATGGTCTGATCTTTTGGGGGATAACCTTAATCTTATTAATTTTGGGTAGCCATCTACATTTGAAATTTAGAAGTAAATTTGTAGATTTAGTATAAATTATAAATAAATGGAGGAACTTATTTATGAAACGAGTAATCACTTATGGAACTTTTGACTTATTACATTATGGACATATCAATCTGCTTCGAAGAGCTAAGTCTCTAGGCGATTATTTAATCGTTGTGTTGTCAAGCGATGAATTTAATTGGAATGAGAAGCAAAAAAAATGCTATTTTTCATACGAAAAACGTAAACAGTTATTGGAAGCTATTCGTTATGTGGATTTGGTTATTCCAGAAAATAGTTGGGAACAAAAAGTCACTGATGTTAAGGAATATCATGTTGATACTTTTGTGATGGGGGATGACTGGGTTGGTAAATTTGACTTCATTGAAACTGAAACAGATGCTTCAGTAGTCTATTTGCCAAGAACACCTGAAATTTCAACTTCACAGATAAAAAGTGATTTGGGATTTGAGAAGAAAACAAAATAGCAAATTTGGATATTAAGATTGGAGCGGGGGCTTTTGAGTAAAGACATTGATGTATCATTAATTATCCCTACGTGGAATGTTTCTGAAAAAACAGTAAATGGAACTATGGCTTTAGAATTAGGAATGAAGAGCATACGCAATCAGATAATGGAAAACTTCAGCTTTGAAATCATATTCGTGGACGATGCTTCTACTGATAATACAATTGAGATTTTAGAAGAAATTAAAAAGAATAATTCAGATCTCGACATCTCGATTTTTTCAAGAAAAATTAATTCTGGGTCGCCCGCTGCAGGTAGAAATCTCGGTATAGAAAAAGCTAGAGGTGACTATATTAGCTTTATGGATAATGATGATCAACTGGGGGAACTTGGAAGTTTAGCTCACTTATATCAAAAAGCAGTTGAATGGGATTCAGATCTTATTATTGGAAAAGCTGAACCTACAAGAAAAAATGGAATGGCTACATCTTTGTTTGCTCATGGTAATCAAAAGCGTGTTAACCTCTTTCAAACGAATCCATTAGCCAATATTGCAACTTGGAGCCGACTCTATAAGAGAAACTTCATTAGTGAAATTAATGGATGCTTTCCAGAAAGTAATAATATTGGCGAAGATTACTATTTTAATGCGATGGTTTACTCCAAGACAAATAGAATATCTATAGTAACTGATTATAGGTATTATTTATGGGTTGATGCAGATCAAGGTCATTTATCCGATTTATGGAAAAATAACAAACTTCATGACTATATAAAGCAATTTACTAAATGCTTGACTTTATTTGAGGAAGCATCTGAAAAATGGGAGCTACAAAATCTTGCGGCGTTCATCGAGAGACTGTTTACAGACGAGATGGTAAAGGAACTATTTGTAGTTGACATTGACAACAGAAAGGAGTATATCGAAAAAAAATATTCTTTTGAGCAATTCAAGAAGCAACTCATTAACCTCAATAGTGATTTTATGATGTTTTTACCAGCTTTAATTGAATTGAAGGTTAAAGCAGTTTTGCAATATGATTTTATTAACATCGAAAATGCAATTGATGCAATTGACCATTATCACAATAAAACTTTGTATGCTGCAGTAGCTGAACCAACAGAAAAAAATAATGTTTTAGACTCAATTCTCAAAGCAAATGCTATTTTTAATAAGGTAATATCTGATGTTAATTTTAAAGCAAATGAGATTAATACAGAAATTGATTTTCTTGAAGCTCTAGTTTCTGAGGACGATTTCGATTTTATTCTCCTTTCGAGGGATAAAAAGATCAGGCTCCAAATTAGAAGAGACGAAATAAAAAATCAAACAATAGCTACGAAATTGAAAAAAATAGAAAAACCCATTGATACATATGACTTCTTTTTGGTTAAAAGAGATCAAAATGGAGAAGCGGGAATTGTATTGCCTTATCATGAATTTTATAAAAATCTATTTCAATTTAAAGATAGGTCTATGAAATTTAAAATTTATAAAAATTGGAAAAATGGTGTTAGCTTAAATATAAGTCCAAAATAGATTAATAATCTCAGTTAAGAAGGGAGTATCTACTTTTTGTAGAGCAAATATGAAGAAGAGAGATTTAGCTAAAAAATACTTTAACAAATATTCGGATGGTTCTTTACAATTAAGATATAACTACAATACTATTTATGAACACTCTAAAATAATAACTAATACTGTATTATACGAGAGCAGAGATGGTAATAGTTTCGTAGATTCTCCATACCGTATTTTCCAAAATTTAATTACTGATTCTAAATATAAGGAATTCATTCATTATATTGTGGTAAATGCTGATAATAAGAAAGATATAGAAAAAATTGTGGAATTTATTCCAAATAAAAATAGTAAGAATATCTATTATGTAGAGCGCAATTCTTTGGAGTACTTAACATGTTTGTGTACTTGTGAGTATTTAGTAAATAATTCAACCTTTCAAAATTTTTTTATAAAAAAGAAAAATCAAATTTATATTAATACATGGCATGGCACACCGTTAAAATTCATGGGATTTGATATTCCTGGAAATCCTGCACATTCACAAAATGTTTTAAGAAATTATCTTAAGACGGATTTTTTGTTAAGTCCAAATGAACACACAACTAATATTTTCCTAGACAGTTATAAACTAGCTGGCCTTTTCGAAGGGGAAATTATCGAAGATGGTTATCCACGAATTGATAATACAATTAACCCGATGGTGGATGTAAAAGAGAAGGCTCGCTCATTTGGAATAGAAATTGGTGAAAAACCAGTCGTTCTTTATTCTCCCACTTGGAGCGGAGATGCAGTATCTTCTCCTACTAACAATATTAATCAATTGATTAATGAATTTAAGTATATTCGTGAGCAATTAGAGGGATATCAAGTATTAGTTAAAGTTCATCCCTATTTATTCAAGTATGTACAAGATGAGCCGGAATTAAAAGGTTATCTCATTTCAGACTATTTTGATGTCAATGAATTTCTATCTATCGTTGATATTCTCATTACCGATTATTCTTCTATATTTTTTGATTTCTTAGTAACTAAAAAGCCTATCTTCTTTTATTGTCCGGATTATGAGCAATATGTAGATGATCGCGGTGTATATATATCTTTAACGGAACTTCCGGGGCCTGTTGCAACGACTGTTATGGAACTATGTAACAATATAAAGAATATGAATAGGGCTAATTATGATGCTTTATATAGTAAATTTCTAAATATGTATTGTAACTATGACAACGGTTATGTAACAGAAAGATTGTTGTCTAAAATATTTAGTCAGTCTGAAAATAATGTAAAAATTGTATCTAGTGATAATGTAAAAGAAAGATTACTATTTTATCCGGGTGGATTCCTTAACAATGGTATTACGTCTAGTTTTATTAATTTGATGAATAACATTGATTATGATAAGTATGATGTCTCTGTTATAATGCGTGCTCCACGTAATTGGGAATCGGAAATTATTAAAAATCTATCCAAATTACCTAGAGAAGTTAGAATGTTGTTTAATGGTGGAGTTGCCGCATTGCAATTTCAAGAAGATATAGCAGATGAGAATTATCGTTTTGATCCTGACAAAAAACGTAATTTAGAGAATTTACCAATCCAAGGATATCGTAGAGATTTTAAACGTCTAGTGGGAGACAGTAATTTCGATGTAGCAATTGATTTTAGTGGCTATAGTTTTTTATGGGGAAAATATATTGCTTTTTCAAATGCTAGAAAAAAATTAGTTTTTCTTCATAATGATCTTCATTCTGATTCAAATAAAATTGTTCATGGTAAAAAAGTACATTACAAGAATTTACATGCGTTGTTTGGGATATACGATTATTTTGACAAATTAGTAAGTGTTTCTAAAGCTACAATGGAGGTTAATAGAGAGGGGCTCTCTAAATACGTCGATAATCCAGATAAATTTGATTACAGTATAAATACAATTAATCCAAATAAAATTATTGCATTATCTCAAGGAAAAGAATTAGTTGAAAAGAACAAAGAGGTTAAATTCAGTGTTAGAAAGTTAAAAGATTTGGGATATCCCAAAGTGAACCAGTGTATGGTTTACAGTAAAATTGATGACGTTGAAACGATGGTATTTGAATATTTTGCTTTTGATCAAGATACCTTAATAGAGATTGTGGCTTCGTCAAATATAAACGGGAAAGAATATTTTAAAATTTTAAAAGATCATATTCTTATTGGATGGGTTGAAGCAGAAAATATTCGCAAAGTTCATGATCAAATATATGAAGAAGTAGAACACAAGTTTTTGTACCGTCTTATTTACCCTGGTAATCATGTTATTTGGAGATATCCATACAACTCTCGTGAGGAAAATTATAGAGTAACCAGAGCAAATACCTTGAGGGGAATATATTTTTGGTCTTCTAAACTTGTAAAAACTAATCGTGCTACTTACGTTAATGTTATTATCAATGGAAGAGAATTCGGCTGGATAGATATCCGAAGTAGTAAAAATATGTTTGCCAATCAAAAGAATATTTTGAAAAAGTATTACATTAATAAGTCCAAGACTGTGAATAAGAGTTTGTTTTATAAGGTTGAAGAGAACATTATATCTTTTGCACCTTTAAAGTCTTTTGTTACTTTAAATTTAAGACCGCAAGATAGTATATGGAAAAAACCATATGGAATGTATAAAAACAAAAAAATTAACGTTAGTCAAAACATTATCGACACACGAATCTTTAAGGTGAAACAGAAAGCGACTACCAATAAATCTACTTATTTCAATATTTTTTTAGACAATATGGAGATTGGTTGGGTGGATCAAAATGCTGTCATAGTTTTTGATGATGAAAATATTGAGGAACTTGGACGGAATTATGTTGATATGGTAGTAACTTTAAGTCTGGGCTTAAAAGATGCTATTTGGGAGAAACCATATGGATTCAAAAATAATAAAAAGCTCAAAATACCTGGTGAAGAGGAACTATTCGAGGTTGATACCATAATTGAGACTAGATACGGACATTATTGTCATATAAAGTCGAATGATGGAATAACTGGATATGTAGATAAGCGATGTTGTAATGTTTTAGAAAATAATACATTGAGCAATATCGATGGCGAAATGATAGGCTCTATTGATACTAATTACAAAAATTTTATCAACATGGGAAGGTTATCTCCTGAGAAAAACCAAGAAAATCTCATCCGAGCTTTTTCAAAGTTCATCCAAACTGGTGAAAAGGCAAGACTATATATTCTTGGCTCTGGTCCATTGGAGGAAACTTTGAAACAAGTGATAATTGATTTAGGCCTACAAGAAAATGTCTTTCTTCTAGGGCAAAAGGAAAATCCATTTGCATTACTTTCAAAATGTGATTACTTCATTTTGCCTTCAATTTATGAAGGTCAGCCAATGGTCTTACTAGAAGCTTTGACTTTAAAAATGTCAATAATAGCAAGTAATATACCGGCAAACAAGGATGTTTTAAAAAATGGCCAGTTGGGCACGCTCATTGTTGGGACAACTGAAGATGCGATTTTTGAGACTTTAAAAGATAAGAAATATGAATCTTTTGTTGGGGAATCGTTTGATGCCGTTGATTACAATTCAAATGCGATTTCAAATTTTGAAAGATTTACTTCCTTGTAATTAAATTAACTCACATTATTCTACTTTTGAAGTTATAGTTAAATGCTTTAGTTGCTTACAAAACTTCAATTCTTTGTCAAGTGGATTTCGAATGACTAATAAATTTGAACTACTGAGTTCAAGCATTACTTCGCTTACATCAATATGCTCCGGAGGTAAACATGACCCCTAAAAAAATCATGACGGTTTTCGGCACGCGGCCGGAAGCGATTAAGATGGCGCCGGTGGTCAAGGCTTTGGCGGCCGATGAGCGCTTTGAGTCGGTGGTGGTGATTACCGCTCAGCACCGGCAGATGTTGGATCAAGTGCTAGCGACTTTTCAGCTTGTTCCGGATTATGATTTGGATTTGATGACCACCGGACAGACGTTGTCGGACTTGACGGCGCGGGTGTTGACCGAGCTGACGCCCCTGTTACTCCGGGAGCAGCCGGATATGATGTTGGTCCATGGGGATACGGCGACGACTTTTGCAGCGGCATTGGCGGCCTACTACGGGAAAATTCCGGTGGGGCACGTGGAGGCGGGCTTGCGGACTTATGACAAGTTTGCGCCTTTTCCGGAAGAGGGCAATCGCCAGTTGGTGGATGTCTTGGCAGATGTGTATTTCGCACCCACGGCGGCCAGTCGGGACAACTTGTTAGCAGAAGGCCGCATGTCGGAACGGATTTTTGTCACGGGAAATACGGCGATCGATGCCATGCAGGAGAATTTGGCGCAGCCTTTTTGTGATGAGCTATTAGAAAAGCTAGCTGGGCGCCAGGTGATCTTGGTGACCATGCATCGCCGGGAAAATCTCGGGGAGCCGATGCATCAGGTTTTTCGAGCGTTGAAACGGGTTTTGACGCGCTATCCCCAGGCGGCGGTGGTGTTCCCCGTCCATGCCAATCCCTTGGTACGAAAGATTGTGGCAAAGGAATTGACGGGAGTCGACTCCGTGTATCTGATTGAACCATTGGAAGCTGCGGCCTTTCAGCATTACTTAAAGGCGAGCTTTTTGGTGGTAACGGATTCCGGTGGGGTGCAAGAAGAGGCGCCTTCTTTAGGCGTGCCGGTGTTGGTGCTGCGGGAGACCACGGAGCGTCCAGAAGGCGTGGCGGCAGGGAACTTGCGCTTAGTAGGCACAGATGAAGAGCGAGTGGCTGTGGCCATCATAGAACTCTTTGAAGACACGGCGGCCTATGAGCGCATGGCTCAAGCTCACAATCCTTATGGGGATGGCCAGGCCAGTCAGCGGATTTTGCAAGGCTTGGCCTATGTGCTAGGGGTGAGTGAGGAGCGGCCCCGAGAGTTTATTTATAAAGGCTAAATTTCAAACCAGTCGGGGAGGAGCTCTTCCGTCTGGTTTTTGTCTGCGTAAGTTGGGCTACAAGTAAGTTTAATCAAACCTTGTCGTTATCTAAATTTTTCTAAGTTCCGGCGGGAGATGCTTGTCAGATTGTCCAGTCGTGCTACAATAAATCAAGCAGACGGACAAGAGGAAAAAAGGAAGTGTCGATGTGGAACAGGCAAAGAAATGGCTAAATTATGGCGGATCGCTAATTTTAGCGGGGATCGCGAGTTATCTTTCCGTGGAAGTATTAATGCGAGAAGTCATCGCTCGTTCGGCTCGTTTGGAACGGGTTTTGGCCCGTTTTGACTTTACTGAGATGCTCCTGATTACCATTATGACCTTAGCCTTGTGGTTGTTTTACTTGCAATGGCTGGCAAGGAAACTCTGGCCGATTTATTGGTATCTGGCTTATAGCTTGTACGCGTGTTTATTATTTGTCATGTTATTTACCAAAGCAGATACGAGTCATGCCGTGAGTTTGAATCCCTTAGATTTTTTAAACTGGCATCCCGGGGTATTGGAGTTCCTATTAAATGTGGTAGCTTTTATTCCTCTAGGAGCTTTGTATGGTGCCCGCGCTCGGCCTTGGGAGTTCGTGATTATCGCTTTGGTGACCATCCTTGGCATCGAGACGGCGCAGTACGTTTTTTATTTAGGTATTTTCGCCACCAGTGACATTCTGGCCAATTTCCTTGGTTGCACGGCAGGGTATCTCGCATACCGGCATTTCCACGGGTATTTTATTCATACAGAGGCGTAGTTGCAGTCGGACTGTCAAGGGCAGCTTTAAATTGTAGGTTTTGGGCAGTATAAAAATGTAGGTTTTCGGCAATAGTAATTGTCGGCAAACGACACTTTAAATCTTGTCTCTCATACGATAAGACTTGCCTGTGATCTTGAACACCTTGACGTGATGTACTAAGCGGTCAAGAATGGCAGCGGCGATCTCAGGACTTTGGAACAACTCGCCCCAACGAAGATAAGACAATGTTCGTCGTAATGATCGTAGAGCGGTTTTCATAGCGCATGGCAAGAAGTTGAAAGAATAAATCAGCTTCTTGTTTTTGAATTGGCAGATAGCCAATCTCATCAATAATCAAGACGTCATAGCGAGCGTAGCGGTTGAGGACACGTTCTAGGGTACCTTTTTCATAGGCTGTTCGCAGACGCAAAAGCAGCTCATGACAGGTGATGAATAGTGTCCGATAGCCTTGACGACAAGCTTCAATTCCCAATGCAATCGTCAGGTGCGTCTTGCCCACACCAGTACTGCCGATAAAGACCAAGTTCTCATGCTTTTCCACAAAGCCCATGTGCTTTAAGTCTAGTACTTCACGCTTATTGATACTTGGCTGGAAGGCAAAATCAAACTCTTCCAGGCTGGTTCGCTTGGGAAAGCGGGCGCGCGCCACCACACGATTCATTTTTTGCTTATTTTGATGATCAACTTCTCTGCGCGTCAGTTCGAGAAGGGCTTCCGTTAAAGAAAGCTCCTCTCGATTGGCCACTTCGATGTAGTTAGGAACATATTCCCGCATATGATTCAAACCAAGAGTCTCTAAATTGGTCATCAGTTCTTGGTAATGGCTATTCTTCATCGGCGACCTCCACCAGATCATATTGCTTGAGACTTTCACGAGTATACGCTCTTATTTCATCATCTTCTTTGTGACTCATGACATCGGATTTCAAGATTTGGAAATAGTCCTCTTCGTGGTAGTTCAGTTGTTTTGTCGTGAGTGGATGCGACCGAATCAATTCTCCGTTATAATAGATTTGTACTTGGTCTTCTTTATCGGAGAGTTCGATTTCGACTTCTTTACCGATATACCGAGGCGCCACAGAGTATCTGCATTTACGGAAAATGACCATTGCTTCCTTGGTGAATTTACGGCGAATAAAGTCTTCAAAATAGGGACTCAAAAGGTTTTTTGGTAATGGATGCAGGTGCTCTTTTTCGTTTGTCCGCCAACGGTCATCTGGTGTTTGGTCAGTTGATTGAGAAACCTCGTTATTTAGCTCAGTGCAAAGGTCATTAACTAAATGGCAAAGCTCAACGGCATCATCAAATTCATGATTATAGACCCGTAGGCGGTCAACGGTTCTAGCTAAAGCTTCGACACAGCCCTTTGTTTGCGGGCGAAATGGCCGACAGGCAATTGGTGTGAAGCCGGCATCTTTACTGAAGGCATAAAAATGTTCATTGAAATGCGGTTTGGAAAACTGACTACGAGAATGGTCAACGACTGTCTTCATATTATCAAACCAAATTTCTTTAGGAACGCCACTGGTTTGATAAAACGCATCATCTAGGCACTCAAAGAGTGTGTCTTGTTTTCGGTCGAAAGTCAGTGTGATATATTTTTTCTTGGAATATGGCAAGACGTACAAAAAGATATTGAATTCAAAAATTTCGCCCTGATTACTGATTAGCCGCATGTCTTCCTTCCAGTCAACCTGAGCAGAGAGTCCGGGACTATGTTCGATTCGGATGGTTGCCTTTTGTACTTTCTCCTGCTTAAACTGGCGACAATAGGTCTTCACTAAAAATTCAAAAAAGACGTCATTATTGTCGCTGTTGGTTACTACCTGCGTTACAATCT
>OKSH01001955.1_pt1 | contig 16728 bp, 9 predicted proteins | sample 1601231 | NCBI WGS metagenome assembly OKSH01 (sample SAMEA3541596, study PRJEB24748) | human gut metagenome | biome: human gut; feature: human-associated habitat; material: faeces | place: China | collected 2012 | reverse complement strand
GGAAGGACGATGCGTCCGGTTCGCCCTTGATCAGCTCCTTGCCGGAGAACTCCATGATCACCTTTCCGTCATTTGGGGCGGAGATAAAGGAATCATGCTTCTCAGCCGTCACGCCTGTCAGCGGCTGGAACCAATGGGTATAGTGGTCGGCACCGTGCTCCAGCGCCCACTGGCGCATGCCCGCCGCGATACCGTCGGCAACCTCCCGCGTGAGGGGCGTACCGTTCTCCATCGTATCGACAAGGGCGTCGTAAGTAGCCTTGTTCAAATACTTGCGCATGGCTGCACGCCCGAATACCCGTTTCCCGAAATAGTCCGAAGGACGTCCTTCGGGAGCCTTCACCTCGACGGCGGTGTGGTTTATGGCCGCATCGACCATCTTGAATCTGAGCAATGATGACATAGATGTAATTGAATTGGATTAGCATTCCATTAAAAACATACGCGCAGGGGCGGAAGCCGAATAATTGCTGAACTAAAACCTAACCTAAAATTCCGGAGGGCAACTGCCTCGCGGCATACTCCGCCCAACCTGACTAACCCGCGGCTTCACCCCTGCCGCCGTATGTATCGATCTCGCTTGCAAATGTAATATTTTTTCAGTTACGTTGTTTTCACAAAATCGGCATTTTTTCGAAAAACACCCTATTTTTTCAGCATTTTCCGAAAAATTACATGCATTTTTCCATAAAACCGCCGAATTTCAATGCAATTTTCCGAAAAACACCCTTAAATTTTCGTCATATCCCCGAATTTTCACATTTTTAGTTTTTCGTAATTTTTATAGCTATTAAGAACAATATTAAACTATTTCACCACAACTAAAAAACTTCTTCCGGCGGTTGCCGAAAGCAAACGAAATCGCCTATATTATAAAAAGAAATTATATAGTGTTATTTTATTAACAATTTCTTGTTTCAATCATTAATAATTTTGTACCTTTACAAGCAATTTTGAAACAACACTTATACTAATCTCTAAATAGTTATGGCAAATACCAAAAGTGAAAAGCTGTTCACTGAATTCCCGCCGGTTCCGACCGAGAAGTGGGAGGAGGTGATTACGGCCGACCTGAAAGGTGCTGATTACGAGCGCAAGCTGGTATGGAAAACGGGCGAAGGTTTCAACGTCCGGCCCTACTACCGCGCCGAGAACCTCGAGGGCATCAAGTTCCTGGGCTCGCAGGCAGGCGAGTTCCCTTACGTACGCGGTACGCACGCGCACAACCGCTGGCGCGTACACCAGACCGTGAGCGTCGTATGCCCCAAGGAGGCAAACGCCGAGGCACTGAAAATCCTCAACGCAGGCGTCGACTCGCTCGGCTTCTGCATCGCGTCGGCGGATTTCTCGGCCGCAGACCTCGACACGCTGCTCAAGGACATCTGCATTCCGGCTGTCGAGATCACCTTCTGCGGAGAGAAGACGGCCCATGTCGCCGAGCTCGTCCTGGCCAAAGTCGAAAAGGAGGGCATCGCCAAGGAGGATGTCCGCATCGCATTCTGCATCGACCCGCTGGTAAAAGGGCTTTCGTCGAAAGGCGAATTCTGCTCGCCCAACGGTGAAAAGTGCATCGCCCGCATCGTCGAGCTGATCCACAAGACCAAGGAGTACAAGCACGTGCGCATCGTAACCGTTGCGGGACAGACCTTCGGCAACTCGGGTTCGACCATCGTCGAGGAGCTGGCATTCACCCTTTCGGCAGGCCACGACTACCTCGTACGCCTGACGGACGCAGGGCTGGACGTCGACGCGGCCGCACGCAAACTGCGCTTCTCGTTCTCGGTAAGCTCCAACTATTTCATGGAGATCGCCAAATTCCGCGCGGCACGCATGCTGTGGGCCAACATCGTCAAGGGCTACGGCCCGGCGAAGAACTGCGCCTGCAAGATGCAGATACACGCCGAGACCTCGCGCTGGAACCAGACCGTCTACGACCCCTACGTGAACATGCTGCGCGGCACGACCGAGGCCATGTCGGCCACGATCGCCGGCGTACATTCGCTGGAGGTGATGCCGTTCGACGCCTCGTTCGAAAACCCGACCGAGTTCTCGAAGCGCATCGCCCGCAACGTCGAGCTGCTGCTCAAGAACGAGTCGCATTTCGACCAGGTCGTCGACCCGGCAGGAGGCTCGTACTATGTCGAGAACCTCACGCAGTCGATCGCAGCCGAAGCCTGGAAGCTTTTCCTCGAAATCGAGGAGAAGGGAGGCTACACCGAGGCTTACAAGGCCGGCCTGATCGTCGAGCGTATCAAAGCGTCGGCCGCAGCCAAGGACAAGAACATCGCGACGCGCCGCCAGACGCTGCTCGGCGCCAACCAATATCCCAACTTTACGGAGGTCGCCGGCAAGGAGATCACCGCCGAGTCCGTTACGCGCAAGCAGGCCGAGGGCAACGTACTCGTCCCCTACCGCGGCGCCATGGCGTTCGAGGAGATGCGCCTGCACGTGGATCGCAGCGGCAAGGAGCCCAAGGCATTCATGCTGACGTGCGGCAACCTGGGCATGGCCCGCGCCCGCTCGCAGTTCTCGTGCAATTTCTTCGCATGCGCCGGCATCAAGGTGATCGACAACACTTATTTCAAGTCGATCGAAGAGGGCGCGAAGGCCGCACTCGAATCCAAGGCGCAGATCGTCGTGGTCTGCGCAAGCGACGACGACTATGCGGAGGCAGCCCCGAAAGTCAAGGAGCTGCTCGGCGGCAAGGCGATCCTGGTGGTCGCCGGGGCACCGGCCTGCGCACCCGAACTGGAAGCGCAGGGCATCACGAACTTCATCAACGTGAAGTCGAACGTGCTTGAAACACTTAAGTTCTACCTTAAAGAGATGGGAATCTAATCATGAGAGCTAAATTTTCAGAACTGACATACGACGCAGGCCAGCAGAAAAGTTGCTGCGCCTCGAAAGGCTGCGGACAGGTCGAGCCGTGGCTGACGGCCGAGGGTATTCCCGTCAAGGGCGCCTATACGGCCCAGGATCTCGAAGGCATGGAGCACCTGAACTATGCGGCAGGTATCGCCCCGTTCCTGCGCGGCCCCTACTCGACGATGTACGTGATGCGCCCGTGGACGATCCGCCAGTATGCGGGTTTCTCGACCGCCGAGGAGTCCAACGCATTCTACCGCCGCAACCTGGCCGCCGGACAGAAGGGCCTGTCGGTGGCATTCGACCTGGCTACGCACCGCGGCTACGACGCCGACCACCCGCGCGTGGTGGGCGACGTGGGCAAGGCCGGCGTGTCGATCTGCTCGGTCGAGGACATGAAGGTACTGTTCAACGGCATTCCGCTCGACAAGATGTCGGTGTCGATGACCATGAACGGCGCCGTGCTGCCCATCCTGGCATTCTACATCGTGACCGGCCTGGAGCAGGGCTGCACGCTCGACCAGCTCAGCGGCACGATCCAGAACGACATCCTCAAGGAGTTCATGGTGCGCAACACCTATATTTATCCCCCTGAGTTCTCGATGCGCATCATTGCCGACATCTTCGAGTACACCTCGAAGAACATGCCCAAGTTCAACTCGATCTCGATTTCGGGTTACCACATGCAGGAAGCGGGCGCCACGGCCGATATCGAGCTGGCTTACACGCTGGCCGACGGTCTGGAGTACCTGCGCGCAGGTATCAACGCCGGCATGTCGGTGGATGCCTTTGCACCCCGCCTGTCGTTCTTCTGGGCCATCGGCATGAACCACTTCATGGAGATCGCCAAGATGCGCGCGGCACGTATGCTGTGGGCCAAGATCGTCAAGCAGTTCGAGCCCAAGAACCCCAAGTCGCTGGCGCTGCGCACCCACTCGCAGACCTCGGGCTGGTCGCTCACGGAGCAGGATCCGTTCAACAACGTGGCACGTACCGCCATCGAGGCCATGGGCGCCGCCCTGGGACACACCCAGTCGCTGCACACCAACGCTTTGGACGAAGCCATCGCCCTGCCGACCGACTTCTCGGCACGTATCGCCCGTAATACGCAGATCTACATCCAGGAGGAAACCAATATCTGCCGCGAGGTCGACCCGTGGGCAGGCTCCTACTACGTGGAGTCGCTCACCAACGAGATCGCCCACAAGGCATGGGAGCGTATCCAGGAGGTCGAGAAACTGGGCGGTATGGCCAAGGCTATCGAGACCGGGATTCCGAAGATGCGCATCGAGGAGGCTTCGGCCCGCAAGCAGGCGCGTATCGACTCCGGCGAGGAGAAGATCATCGGCATCAACGAATACCGCCTGGAGAAAGAGGCTCCGATCGACATCCTGGCCGTGGACAACACCGCCGTGCGCGAAAGCCAGATCAAGCGTCTGAAGGAGCTGCGCGCTTCGCGCGACGAGGATGCCGTGAAGAAGGCCCTCGCAGCGATCACCGAGTGCGTGAAGACCAAGCAGGGCAACCTGCTGGAGCTGGCTGTCGAGGCCGCCAAGGTACGCGCTTCGCTGGGTGAGATTTCCGACGCCTGCGAGGTTGTCGTAGGCCGCTACAAAGCCGTCATTCGTTCAATATCAGGAGTATATAGTTCAGAAGTGAAAAACGACAAACAGTTCGAGCGTGCCAAGGAGCTGTGCGCCGAATTCGCCAAGAAGGAAGGCCGCCAGCCGCGTGTCATGATCGCGAAGCTCGGCCAGGACGGCCACGACCGCGGTGCCAAGGTAGTAGCCACGGGTTATGCCGACATCGGTTTCGACGTCGACATGGGGCCGCTGTTCCAGACCCCGGAGGAGGCCGCTAAACAGGCTGTCGAGAACGACGTGCATGTAGTGGGCGTTTCGTCGCTCGCCGCAGGCCACCTGACCCTTGTGCCGCAGATCATCGCAGAGCTCAAGAAGCTCGGCCGCGAGGACATCATCGTGATCGTCGGCGGCGTAATCCCCCATCAGGATTACGACGAACTGTACCGCGACGGCGCCGCCGCCATCTTCGGCCCCGGCACCCCGATCGCCACGGCCGCCATCAAGATTCTCGAAATCCTGCTCGCCGAATAACGGTTCGACAGAATACGGTAATCCCCGCCGAGACATTTCGGCGGGGATTTTTTCATGGATACAGACGGTCTCGGGGACAAGTTACAGGCAGGCTTCTAGAATCCTGCGCGCCATCGCCCCGTCGACATTGTGCGCCTCGCCGAACCTGCTGCCCGCAGCGTTGAAGCGGCGTTCGATTTCGGTGATCGTAGCCTCGCCGATACCCTCCTGCGAAAGATGCGTCGAAAGCCCCAGGGAACGGAAGAACTCCTCGTTGGCCGCAATCGTCCGCTCGATACGCTCCTCGTCGGAACCGCCGGTGATACCCCAGATACGCTCGCCGTATTGCAGGAGTTTGCCGCGCTTCTGCTCGCGCAGCACGCGCAACGTACCGTTGATGACAATGGCGAGCGTCGCACCGTGCGTCAGCCCGTGCAGTGCGGTCAGCTCATGCCCGATCATATGCGTCGCCCAGTCCTGCGCCACTCCCATGCGGATCATGTCGTTCAGCGCCAGGGTCGCCGCAAGCATATACTCCGACATCACGGCATAATCGTGCTGGTTCTCACGAATCCGGGGTGCGATCTCGATCACGGTATGCAGAATGCCTTCGGCCCAACGATCCATCAGGCGCGACTGCCCGGGCGTGGTCATATACTGCTCCAGCACATGCACGTAGGTGTCGGCCAGGCCGTAGGCGATCTGCTTCTGCGGCAAAGAGAACAATGCCTCGGGATCGAGGATCGAAAAGAGCGGATAGTCGCCGTTGAACGGGAATTTCTCCTTCGTTTCCTGGCACGAGATCACCGAGCCGTTGTTCATTTCCGATCCCGTCGCCGACATCGTGAGCACCGTCCCGAGGGGAACGGTTTTATCCGCTTGCCCTTTCAGGACGATCTCCCACGGGTCGCCGTCATAAAGCAGCCCCGCAGCGATCAGCTTCGTACCGTCGATGACCGACCCGCCGCCCACGGCCAGCAGGAACTCCGAGCCGTGCTCACGCCCCAATGCGATGGCCTCGCGGACGGTCTCGACCGACGGGTTGGGCTCGATGCCCCAGAATTCGACCCAGTCACGGCCTTCGAGGGCCTTGACGACCTGGTCGTAAATGCCGTTGCGGCGCACGCTGCCGCCGCCGAAGGTAATCATAATCTTCTTGCCGGCAGGAATCAGCTTTGCGAGCTGAGCGATCTGCCCTTTGCCGAAAACCAGTTTCGTCGGATTGTGATAAACAAAATTATTCATAATTGTATGCGATATGTTTTGATACGACTTCTAAATATACGCAAAAATAACAAAAAGAACGCCGGAATATTCCGGCGTTCAAAACTATATCGTATTTTTTATCCGAGGCTTAGAAATATTCGCCGCGCAGATCCTGGATGTTGGCCATCTGCTGGATGGCCTGCACCGAGAATTGCTGCGCCATGCTCTCGGCCATGGCCTGCGCACGCACCCTCTCGCCCTCGGCAGTCTGCTTGTCCGAAGTCTGGATGTCATCCACCTGGAAAACATAAACCCCCGACATGCCCTTCACCGGAGCCGACAGGACGCCTTTCTCGGTCGTCGAAGCGATGGCGCCTACCAGACGGGGCTCGACACCCGGGCCGTTCACGTAGAAGGCACCGAAAGTCACGCCGTCGAAATCGGCGACCTCGGAACCGAGGCTGGCAGCCTGCTCGTCGAGCGTCGTACCGGCGATCTGCTTGGTGATATAATCGTATTTCTTGTCCCGGAGAACCTGGGCGCGAACCTGCGCAGCCACCTTGTCGACCGGGGTGTACTCGTTGTCGTCGATCTCGGTCAGCGTAGCGACCACATAGTCGTTGCCGACGGTGAAGATTTCCGAAAGATCGCCTGTCTCGGCACCGTAAGCCCAGCGGGCAACCTCACGCGAATCCTCCAGGCCGCGGATCGTACGCTCGCCCTGCGCCAGCGAGGCGACACGGGGAGTAACGGCCGCTTCCGAAGCGGCGTTGTTGAACGCCTCGACCGAGCCCTTGGCATTCACCGAGAAAGTGCCGGCCAGGTTGTGGGCATTGCGGCGCGTCGCAGCCGAAGCCTCGACGGGATAGGTGATCGTCGCCACCTGCATGTGCTTCGAAGGTTTGTCGGCACGGTACACCTGCATCAGCTGGATGGCATCGCCCGAAGCGACCTTCACCACGTCCCCCCGCTTGGCATTGGCCAGCGCGGCAACGAATTCGCCCGTGAAAGCCGAGAAGGGAACCACGCCCACTTCGCCGCCGTTGGCTGCCGTAGCTTCGTATACTGAATACTGCGAGGCGAGCTGTGCGAAATCGGCACCGCCCTTGATTACCGTCAGCAGGCTGTCGGCCAGCGCCTCCTGCGTATAGGGCAGCACGATATGGCGGATTCCCAGCGTATCGGGCACCATTTTCGAATCCAGCACACGGGCCATCGTCCACTGGTTGTTCTTCAGCACGGGGCCGTAAGTCTCACCCGCCAGCAGTGCCTTGGCCTCGTCCTCCGAAAGCTGAGCCGCCGAAACATAGGAATCGGCGATCTTGCCGTTGCGGTTGGCACGTACGAACGACTTCAGCTCCTCCGTAGCGGCGAACTGTGCGCCCACCTCGGCAACGCTCTTTTCGAGAGCGAGCATATCGTCGTCCGTGGGGGTAACCTCGAACACGACATACGACAGCGTACGCGAGGGAGTCTGCTTGAACATATCCTTATGGCTGTTGTAGTATGCCTTGATGTCGCCGGACTTCACCTGGATCAGCGAATCGGGAACCGCCGAATATTTCTTGCCGGCCCATTTCCCGGAATAGGTATTGTTGGCCGCATTCACTCCGTTCGCAACTTCGAGTGCATTGACATACACGCCGCCCTTGATCAGGCCGAGGTACTTGGCGATCTCACGCTCCATGCGGGCCTGCTGGTTGAGCTGTGCCCAGGCCTGCTGTGCCTGCGCATTCGTTTCGGCCTGCGCGAGGAACTGCCCGACGGCAGCCACGTTGTACTCGCCAGTGCGGGGATCGGCGAAGGCGTTGTAGAACGCCTGCGACGGATGCTGGCCGCTGACCATCGACAGACGCTCGGGCTCCGTAACGCACAGCCCCATCTTGTCGAAACCGGGTTCCAGCACATACTTGCCGATCAGAGCCTGCCATGCAGCATTGGCGAGCATGGCGGACTGCTGTTCGTCGCTCTCCTGGGCGCCGCTCTGCGCCTTGATCTGCTCGTACTGGTTGTAGTACTCCGAATAGTTGATTTTTTCACCGTTGATGACACCGACCCGGGGGTCGTTACCCGAGAAGCCCATTTCGGTCTTCAGGGAGAGAATGAAAGCCAAGAGGGCGCCTGCGATGACAATCGACAGCACGATGCCGAACTTGGTGCGAAGAGTGTTTAAACTTGCCATATAAATCGTTAATTATTCGTTTGTTTCGAATTAGCAGTCAAAGGTAGTAAAATTTATTCGGAAAAAGGCCTTTATTATACTATAAAAATTCCTACAATTTCTTGACCCTCGCCAGCTCGATACGCGAACGCGTCGTACGCAGTATGCGCAACTGCAGGCCGCCGATGAAAACCGTTTCCCCGGCGGTCGGGATCCCGTCGTAATTGAAGATGATGAAGCCCGCCAGCGTATCGTATTCCTTGCTTTCTTCGATCCCCAGCCCGTATTTTTCATTGAGGTATTTCACCTCCAGCCGGCAGGAGAGGACATACTCGTCCTGGCCGACCTGCTTTTCGGTAAGGTCGGGTATGTCGTGTTCGTCCTCTATCTCGCCGAAAATCTGTTCGAGCACGTCCTCGAGCGAAATGACGCCCGCCGTCCCGCCGAACTCGTCGATCACCACGGCGATGTTGCTGCGGTGCTTGATGAAATTCTGCAACATCAGCTGCAGCGGCATGGTCTCGGGCACGAAATTGACCTGCATCATCACGTCGGCGATATTGGCCGGGCGCGTGAACAGACTCTTCGAATTGACATAACCGACGATGTTGTCGATACTCTTGCGCCAGACGAAAATACGCGAATATTTCGAATCGACGAACCGCGCCGTGAGCTGCCCGATCGACGTGTCGTCGATATCCACCGCCTCGACATCCACACGCGGCACCATGCAGTCGCGAACCCGCAGGTCGGCGAAATCCAGCGCATTCTGGAAAAGTTTGAACTCGTTGTCCGGCTCGGGACGCGGTTCCGACATATTGGTATCGAGCAGTGCCGCGAGATCGTCGCGGCCGAAGCTGTGCGACACGGCCCGCTCCTCGACACGGCGCCCCGCCAGGCGCAGGATACCATGCGATATGAGCGTCGTGAGGCGGGCGATCGGATAGAGCAGCAGGTAAAAGAAATAGATCACCGGCGCCAGGGCGCGGTAATAGAAGTTGGGGTTGTTGCGGAAGATCGACTTGGGAAGGAACTCCGCAGCAAAGATGATGATGACGGTCGACACGGCCGTTTCGATGGCGACCGAACCGTTACGGGCGATGCTTTCCCACCCCAGCGCATAGAAGATGCCGCGCAGCAGCAACGACATGTAAAGCGAATAGATGACCAGAGCAATGTTGTTGCCCACCAGTATCGTGGTGATATACTGCCCGGGGTGGCGGGAAAAAATCTCCGCGATATGGTCGAACATGCGGCTCTGTTTGCGGTCGATCTCCAGTTTCAGGCGGTTCTTGCTCGTGAAAGCGATCTCCATGCCCGAAAAGAATGCCGACAATAACAGCATTAAGACAATCAGTATGACCGAAGTAAGCATCGTCCTGTTTATTTTGGGTTACTCCCCCGCTTCGTCCGCATGTACGGCACGCCGCAGCGGCTGTATCTCACCGATCGGTTCGGCCGGGCGAAGCTCATCCTGCCCGTCGGGGCAGACAGCTGGTGCAGCCAAAGGCGGCTCCTCGGAAAGCGGTGCCGCGGGCCGCGCCGCAACCGGAGCGGCAGGCCGGTCTGTCGCAGGGTGGTCTGTCGCAGGGTGGTCTGTCGCAGGGCGGGGCGAATCCGAAGTCCGGTCGGCAGGTTCGGCCACCGCCGTAGAGTCCGATTCGTTAGGTTTGACCTCGACCTCCATGCGCCCCTTCATACGGCGGAAGCGCCAGTCCTTGAACTCCTCGTCCGACTCGAAACCTTCGCCGATGAACACGTCGCGGCCGTCGTTCTGCACGATTTTCGAATCGACGTTCGAATAGATTTTCTTGGTTCGCGCGTTCCAGAACAACTGTTGCGTATAGAGTTTCTTGCCGTCCGATTTCTCTACCACGACATTTCCCCGCGCCTCCCACAGGTCGCGGGTCTCGTAATGGATCGCATAGTTGGCCGTCAGCACGGCATCGACCGACGAGAGCGAATCGTTCTTATAGGTCGTCATCTCCACCCCCTTGGGGAACTCGCGGTAAGGCTCGCGCGCCAGCGAATAACCTTCGAGCAGCGGGGTTTTGAAATGATACGAACGGCGGCCGTTCTGCGACATGACAACCGACAGGTTTTCGCTGTATTCGGTCATCATCATCTCTATCCGGGACTCCGATTCGGGTTCTTCTTCACGCTCGCAAGAGAATAGCAAGATAGCACTCCCCACAACGGAGAGTGCTACCATCACGTATCTTGCGATAAATCTGTCCATCAATTAGCGGGGACGCACAGTAGTCGACACACCGGCAGCCGTACCGCAGTTGACGGTATAGCGTGCGCCTTCCTGCAACTCGTTGAAGAAGCACTCCTCCGAAGTCGGGAAACGGCTGCGGAATGCGTTCATCGAGGTTTTGGCAGGTTCGCGGTATTCCGAATCGCTCGGCAGCAGCTCGACGGCCTTGGCCATCGTGTCGTAAGCTGCCCAGAAGGTAGCCGGCCCGGCGAAACCTTCACAATGAGCTGCCGAAATGCCGTAGCACTGAGCCAGTACGAAATACGGCACACCGTCCTCGGGGTTCAGATCGCGGGCCTGACGGGCAGCCGATGCGGCGCCCTGGATGTCGTTGGAAACCAAACCTACCAGCGCCATGCGCACCAGCAGCAGCTGACGCTCAGCGGGATCCGTCTCGACGGCAAGCGCTTCATTGAGGTATTTCATGGCCTTCGTATAGTCGCCCTTGCTCTGGAAGGCCTGCGCAAGGAACATCGCAGTTTCGGACGAAGGTTTCACCGTATAGTATTTCTCGGCAATCGAGAAATAGAAATCGCCGTCGCACTTGGCACGCGACATCAGGGCTACGGCCTGCGCCAGCAACGCCTCATCGTCGGGAGCAGCCTCCAGCTTGCCGCGGAACAGATTTTCGAGGTTCTCGCAGCTGGCCGCGCCGCTCAGGCCGAAAGCCGCGTCGAACTGCGACTTGTAATCGCCGGCCTCGGGGTTCTTCTCGAAGAACGGGGTCAGGCGGTCGTACTCGGCGATGATCTCATCGGGCATCACCTCGTCGGTATTCTTATAATCCTCGCAGAGGTTCGAGAAATAGGCCACCACGGTTTCGGGGTCGGTGCTGTCGCCGCCCTGCGCGATTGCCGCGCGGAATGCCTCGCGGATGCCCTTGCGGTCGTTGGGTTTGTAGCGCAGGAACTCGCGCGCCTTCTGGTCGAGGATAAAGGCCGTCTTGCCGGGCTTGACGTTATCGCCGAAATACTGGGCACGCATATCGTACATCAGCATCAGCGAGTCGATGAACATGTTCTTCTCCGCCACGCTCTTGGCACGGTTGATCTTGTTCTTATACACGACGGCACCGCGCTGGTAGATCGACTCCGCAGCATCGGGTATCTTGTCGATAAGCCCCTTGAGGTAGTGTGCTGCGGCATCGTAGTCACGGTTGTCGCACGATTCTTTCAGGAAATTACTGTTCAGAATGTTCTGTTCACGCTCTTCGGGAGTAGCGCCCCATTTCGCATATTGCGGGGCACTGAAATCCTGAGCCAAAGCCGCCGAAGCCAAAAACACCAAAGCGGCAGAAAGCAGAAATTTTACGTTTTTCATCGGTCAGAGATTAATTTTTGTATTTCTTATACTTATAATTGTTTTCGTCAGTTAAACTACCTCCGTGTCGGGGTCGCAAGTTACTACTAATTCCTCGGACGTGCAATTTTCCGGCTCAAAAACTAATCGTATTTCGGCCTGCGGAACCAGTATTCCCCGTTCTCGGCACCCGCAAAGAGCGAGAATCCGACCGAGAATTTGAAATACTGCTGCCGCACCAGTCCCAGGCGCTCGGAAAGGTTATAGCCGCGACGTCCGTATTCCACGCCCACGTCGATGGTCGAACTGCCGAGGAACTTCACAGGCACCCCTACACCCAACGTAACGGCGTATTCGCCGATTTTATTGCCGTCGTAGGTCTGGTTGTAGGTTCCGTAACGGAAACCCGCCCGGTAGGCCCAGCGTTTCATGAACCTGCGCACGTCGTAATAGTTCGGCGTATACTCCACGCCCATCTTCACCATGCTCGTATTGGTATAGGCCACTTCGTATGCAGATTTGTCCGGCCCGCTGATCCCGGTCATTTCGGTCGCCTTATTGCCGCCGGTCCAGTTCTGATAGACATAGTCAAGCCCGATCGTCCATTTCGAGGTCATATAATAAGCCCCCACCGAAAGCTGACGCGGCAAGGCAAGTGCCAAATGGGTCGTATCGCCCTTCACGGTCGAATTATACAGGTCGCCGATATAGATCCGCTTGGTCACATCGGGATTCAGGTTGCCGCCGAAATCATACGTAGCGCCGAACGTCAGCATGCGTTTCTGGTTCATGACAGCCTTCCAAAGGACACCGACCTGTCCTTTGATGCTCGAAATGCTGTAATTGTCGCTGCCGACCGTCGACGAGAAGGTTCCGTCGCCCGTGATCGGCGTCGGGGTCATCACGAAGCTGCGGTCGATGTCGCCCCAGTAATACTGCGCCGCGACACCCAACGAGAAATTCTTGAAAATCTCCCAGCCCAGGCCGACCTTGACCTCCGTCACGTCGCCCTCGCCCTGATAGACGTACTGCACGCGCCCCACATTGCCCCAAACCGGATCGTTCGGGTCGTAGTCCTGGGTATACTTGGTACGGTAGCCCACCGAGCTGTAAGGCGTGAGGCTGAACCCGAGCCCGAGTTTCTTGGCGACCGGCATCTGGAACGCGATATCATGGAAATTGAACGTATTATAGGCCGTGTTTTTGGACACATTGTCCACCTTCTGCGAATTGTAGTAATTCTGTCCCTCGAGGCCGAAACTGAAGAGGAAGCTCTTTTGCGGGATGGTACTGTACGCTGCAGGGTTGAGCAGATTAATTTTACCCGGAGTACCCATGGCCACCCCGACGCCGCCCATCGAGCGCATCTGCGTCGTACCGGGCGTATTGATCTCGCCGACGCCGTACATCGTATAGGGAGAGAATGCGTTAATACTGCTTGTCTGGGCCGATACGGCATAAGGAAGCATCACGGCTGCCGCAACAACCAGCTTAATCAAGGTGTTCTTCACTTGCATTGTGCTCTAAAATTCTATTCAATCCGCAAAAGACCAGATTACAGTTTGCAAATATCGTATTTTTAATTCGTTTAACAAAGAATTTTGCATCCCCGCCGGTAAAAATTACGCACAGGCCGTCGATTTGTTCCCGCATGCGCACGACATAACCTTCGATTTCGAAGGCGATCCCGTTCATCACGCCCAACTCGATGGCCTCTTCGGTCGTGAGCCCCGAGAGTCCTTCATCCTCGGTCGCGGCACACAGCGGCAGCTTGGCCGTGTAATCGTGCAGCGCCCTGAAACGCGTCTTCACCCCCGGGGAGATGCAGCCGCCCCGGAACGTATTGTCAGCCGTCACCAGGTCGATGGTCACCGCCGTACCGAAATCGACGATCAGCACGTTCTCACCCGGATAGAGCACTGTCGCGCCGACGGCTGCGGCCAGTCTGTCGCGCCCCAGCGTCTCGGGCGTAAGGTATGCGTTGCCGATGGGCACGGGGGTCTGGGAGGTGAACTCCAGCAGATAATCCACCCGCCCGCGGAGCATCGCCGCCACGTCATCGACCTCGCCGCGCGTCGACGCCACCACGGCGCGCCGCACGGGCCATTCGGAGAGCAGTTCTTCGAGCATCGACGGGTGCAACCGCTCCGTGCAACGCTGCGCGACAAGTTCTCCCCTGTCGAAAACCGCGAGTTTTACCAGGGTGTTCCCGATATCTACGACTAAATTCAAAGCTGTTGCAGTGTTTTATACCCGTCCTCAATGTCTTTGACATTCCTAACGGTCATCGCCAGACGATTATTGTGCTGTTTGAGCACAAATCTGGCGGGATTTTGCGTCACCTTGCGAAGCAACTCCATAAAGGTATCGCTTTTGTAATAGGGCGAATTCTGCTCGCCGACGAAGTGGAGGATCATCAGCCCGTTCTTGACCTTCACCCGTTCGATGCCGAGGCGAATCGCCTCCCAGCGCAGGCGCACGACGTTGAGCAGTTCCTGCGCTTCGCGCGGCAGGGGGCCGAAACGGTCTGCCAGACGGCTCTCGAAGGCCTGCAACGCGGCTTCGTCCTTGGTCGAGTCGAGCTCGCGGTAAAGTTTCAGGCGTTCGGCCTGCTGCGCCACGTAGGCATCGGGCAACCCGGCCTCGACCTCTATTTCGATGTGCGCGTCATCCACGTAATGCATCTGCTCCACGACATCCTGCTCGGCGGCACCCAGACCCGCCACCTGCAAGCCTTCGGCCCGCAGCTCGGCGATCGCCTCGTTCATGATTTTCTGGTAGGTTTCGAAACCGATGTCGGCGATAAACCCGCTCTGCTCGGCACCCAGCAGGTTGCCCGCGCCGCGGATGTCGAGATCCTGCATCGCAATGTTGAACCCCGACCCCAGGTCGGAGAACTCCTCGATCGCCCGCAGGCGGCGCCGCGCATCGGACGACAGCATCTCCTCGGGCGGCGAGAGCAGGTAGCAGTAGGCTTTCTGGTTGCTGCGCCCCACGCGCCCGCGCAATTGATGCAAGTCGCTCAGGCCGAAGTTCTGGGCATTGTCGACGATGATCGTATTGGCATTGGGGATGTCGATGCCGTTCTCGATGATCGTGGTCGAAACGAGCACGTCGAACTCCCCGTAGATAAAATCCATAATCAGTTTTTCGAGCTTCTCGGCCGGCATCTTGCCGTGTCCGACGGCTACGCGGGCCTTGGGGCATACGCGCGTGATAAGCCCTTGGATGGACATCAGGTCTTCGACGCGGTTATGGACGAAATAGACCTGGCCACCGCGTGCGAGCTCGGCCTCGACGGCGTCGCGGATGATCTCCTCGGAAAAGACATGCGACTCGGTGACGATCGGCTGGCGGTTGGGCGGCGGGGTCGAGATGACCGACAGGTCGCGCGAGCCCATGAGCGAAAATTGCAGCGTGCGCGGGATCGGCGTCGCCGTCAGGGTCAGCGTATCGACATTGACGGCCATCTGCGTGAGTTTCTCCTTGGCCGCGACGCCGAACTTCTGTTCCTCGTCAATGATCAGCAGCCCCAGGTCGCGGAATTTGATCTGCTTGCCCAGTATCTTATGGGTGCCGATCAGGATGTCGATGCGTCCCGCCTCCAGGTCGGCGCGAATCTGGTTCACCTCCTTCGTGGTCTTGGTGCGGTTGAGGTATTCGACCCGCACGGGGAAATTGCGCAGGCGTTCCGAGAAGGAGCGGTAGTGTTGCAGGGCGAGGATCGTCGTCGGCACCAGCACCGCCACCTGCTTGCCGTCCACGGCAGCCTTGAACGCCGCGCGGATCGCCACCTCGGTCTTGCCGAAGCCCACGTCGCCGCAGACCAGCCTGTCCATCGGCTGGTCGGACTCCATGTCCTTCTTGACGGCCGCGACGGTCGTCTGCTGGTCGGGGGTGTCCTCCCACTGGAACGACGCCTCCAGCTCGTGCTGCAGGTAACTGTCGGGTGTGAATGCGAACCCTTTGCTGGCCTTGCGCTTGGCATAGAGGGCGATCAGCTCGCGCGAGATATCCTTGACGGCCTTCTTGGCGGCGTTCTTGAGTTTCTGCCATGCCCCGTTGCCGAGTTTATAGACCTTCGGAGGCTCGCCGTCGCCGGACTTGTAACGCGAAATACGGTGGAGCGAATGGACGTTCACGAACAACACGTCGCCGTCCTTGTACACCAGTTTGATGGCCTCGTGCACCTTGCCGTTCTCGTTGATCTTCACCAGCCCGTCGAAACGCCCCACGCCGTGGTCGATATGCACCACATAGTCGCCCGGGCGGAGCTGGTTCAGCTCGGCGACGGTCATCTGCTCGTCGCGCCGAATCTCGCCGTTGATGCGGTAGCGCTGGTAACGGTCGAAAATCTGGTGGTCGGTATAGAGGCACAGTTTCAGGTCGTTGTCCACGAACCCCTCGTGCAGCGTAACGGAGAGCGACCGCACGGCGGCCTGCCCCCGGCCTATCTGGTGGAAGATGTTTTCGAGGCGTTCGACCTGCACCTTGTTCTCCGAGAGGATGTAGGTCGCATAGCCCCGCAGCGAATTGCGGATCATGTCGTCGGCCAGCATCTCGAAATTCTTGTTGAACTTGGGCTGCGGGGCCGTGTCGAACACCACGGCCGCCGTGGCGGGGCGTTCCGGCAGGTTGTCGCGCAGCGCCACCACGCTGTTGCCGGCCATGTCGCGCAACAGCACGTTGCGGCTGGTCAGCAGGCGGTCGATCTGCCCGGGCTCCTCCATGTCCGCGAGCACCTTGCGGCGCAGGTCGTTGACACGGCGCAGCACGTAGTCGGCATCGTAGAACCAGAGCATTTCCGAGGAAGACAGCATGAACCTGGTGACCGGGTTCGGTAT
>OKSH01001953.1_pt1 | contig 16763 bp, 17 predicted proteins | sample 1601231 | NCBI WGS metagenome assembly OKSH01 (sample SAMEA3541596, study PRJEB24748) | human gut metagenome | biome: human gut; feature: human-associated habitat; material: faeces | place: China | collected 2012 | reverse complement strand
CATTAAAAGAATTAAACTTGCTGGATAAATTTCTGTTCGATGAAGCGATGGATGACCCTGAAAATGTAAAGACAATGTTGGATATCATACTGAGTCAGAATACAAATCTGAAACATCCACCGCAAACAGAAAAAGAACAGAGAACATCTACGGATAACCGGCAGATCCGGCTGGATGTCTATGCGATAGATGAAGATGATGTGATATATGAAGTAGAGGCTCAAAAAGAGAATACGCATAATCTTCCGAAAAGAAGTCGACTGTACCAGGGAATCATCGACAGTAAACTGCTGCCGCCGGGAGTTGTTGATTTCAATTTATTGAATGGAGTTTTGATTGTGCTGATTATGCCATTTGACTTGTTCGGATATGGATTATATCGTTATACCTTTCAGATGAAGTGTGAAGAGGTTCCAGAACTGAAACTGGATGATGGAGCAACAAGGATATTTCTGAATACCAGAGGCAAACATCCGGAGCTGGTGTCACCAGAGTTAATAGAACTTTTGAAATATATGGAACACAGTACGGATGAAATATCAGAGGCATGTGAAAGTAAACGGATTCAAGAGATGCATAGACGAGTTTGTCAGATTAAAGCAAGTGAAAAGGCAGAGGTGAAATATATGCAGACATGGGAAGAAAAGATACTCATAAAACAGGAAGGTGAACGAATTGGTCTTGAGCGAATTAACCGATTGAATCAGAAGCTAATTGAACAAGGTCGATTTGATGATTTAACTAAAGCAACATCGGACAGTAGTTATCAGGAAAAATTATTAAAGGAATTTAAAATTTAACAAAATATAGCAAGAATTCTCCGTCCTCTATAGGTGGGAGATGAATTGCAGAAGGAACAATCAAGGGAGTGTAAAAGTAAGCGGATTCAAGAGATGCATAGACGAGTTTGCCAGATCAAAGCGAGTGAAAAGGCAGAGGTGAAATATATGCAGACATGGGAAGAAAAGATACTTATAAAACAGGAAGGTATTGCCGAAGGAAGATTAGAAGAGAAGAAAGAACTTACGAGAAAGTTGGCTAATAAATTCTCAATCGCACAAATTGCAGAAATACTGGAAATTGATATTTCAGAGGTCGAAAATATACTCAAAGAATCTCAAAATGGGAAGTGATTAGAATAAAACATAGCAACTGAAAAAACAAAGGTGAAGTATATACAATCGTGGGAGAAAAAGAATATGAATAAAGTAGATAAAGGCTTTGAATTGGTTTATTGGAAACTGAGTTACAGAAGAAAATTCATTCGCACATTATGGATGATCCCATGGGCAATTGTAGCATTGATATTTATACAAATTGTAGGTCGAAATTATAAATATACCATATTGGCAGGAATAATCTATCTCGTTATACTTCCAATCCAGGCAATTTATAATTACAAAAAATGGATGAAAGAAGAAATGAAATGATAGTATGCATTCCTTGAAAAAAATAAAAATTTAAACTTCCAAACACTTGAAAAAACGATTCCTTAGTAGTACAATCATGTTAAAAGATTAACGATGCTTTGTTGATAAAATTATTTTCAAAATATACAATGCATCAAATATATTAAAAGGAGCGTGTTTGATATGGCAAGATTTACACTGCCACGTGTTGTTTCAGGCTTCTTTTTTTAGCTATTAAAGATTATTAAAAAGCCTTATTTAATCACATTTTTGGGAAGGATTGATAAAGAATAATAAAGATCAATAAGGTTGCAAATCTGGATTTTTGTTGCAAAAGTGTTGTAGATGTCTTCAAAAAATATTTGAAACAACAGTTAGAATCAAATTCAATAAAATGACATGAGAGTAAAATCTTGTGTCTTTTTTATATTTAACTATAAGTATATGAGCCATATGAACTAAAAAAGAAAATATACAATTGATACAATTAGGAAATAAAATTAGAAGTCTTTTACACCAGAAAATAGATTTACAATTTACAAGAAAAATAATCTGTTATTGAACCGAAAAATTGGGGTGAATTGGATTATTATCATATAATAGTATATAAAGATTGAAAAAGGACATAATTATGGTATAATTAAACCATAAAAGGAGGTGCTGATTATGCCACAAATAATTCCTATAAAAGAATTGAAAAATACTTCTGAAATTTCTGAGATGTGTCATAGGACAGAGGAACCTATCTATATTACAAAAAATGGATATGGAGATATGGTTATCATGAGTATGGAGAATTATGAATCGACAATGAAACAGCTTGCAATGTATCGCGATATTGAAATATCTGAAAGACAGATCGAAACAGGGCAGGTAAAAGATGCAAGAAAGGCACTGGGTGAAATGAGGGCAAAGTATGGTTTATAAATTAAATGTTACAGATCATGCAGACGAATTACTTGATAATCTTGTGTATCATTTGATTTACCGCCTGAAAAACAAAGAAGCTGCAAAACATTTGTTAGATAGTGTAGAAAGTATTTATGACCGATTGATGGAGAATCCATACCAATTTCCGAAAAGTCGGGATATGTATTTGGCAAAAAAAGGATATTATGAGGCGGTTATTCCACAAATGAATTATATCGTGATATTTGATGTAAGAAAAGATATTGTGAATATAGTTGGCATTTTTCATCAATTAGAGAATTATCTAAGCAAATTGTAATATAAGAAAATGATGTATTATATTAAAGAGCAATTGACATAAATTTGTATGAAGTTTATTGTAATAATAACAACAGACAACTTGAGTGTCTGTCAAGCGAAGAAGTAAGGTTTGTTGTGCCAGAGGTCAGTGCCTTACGAGCTTTATAAGGGTTTAGCATTTACCACAATTTGGCTAGAGAATACATATTTTCAAAAGAAAATGCAGGGAGAATCTGTTTGTACAGGGTCTTTCTTTTTGACCAAATTGCATGAAAGCAATTCGAGAGGTTTTGCCCAGCAGGAAAAGAGAGAAACTGATCATAATCTTTGACAAAAAAGTCAGGTTGATTATATTTAATCTTCCTGACTTTTCTACATAATTAGCTAATATTTTCTATATACCATTAAAAGCATATTCTCGTGGCAGATTCCTCTTTGCACCGATAATGTACAGAATTGCCGGCATATAACAGGAAAAAAAGATAATAACCTGCATAAGAAGCGGAAGCTTATAATTAAAATGTCCTACAGACGCTCCAGCATTAAAAATCATATAAAGAGTAGCCACGATATCAAAGATAACTGCCGTTACCAACAAAATCTTTCCATTATTAACAAGCTGTGCAGACTTTTCGGTTGTGCCACAATCGCGTTCAGCGATATTTCCAAATGATAAAGATAGCAAAAAGAAAGTAAGACCAATTGCTGCAACAAATAATACAAGTAATCCGGTTTGTGCAAGTTCGGACGGAATTATAATTGTATAAAATAATGCAAGTAATAGGATTAGTGAAAAAAGTGCTGTTCCAAGAATTCCTGTTAATTGATAATAAATTCCGGCACCTTTTAACAGATAGCGACCACCTGGAGCCTTGCTGCCACCAATAGAGTAAAGCAATTCATCACAAAATTCAGTTGGGGTCATGTCCAAAACATCTTCAAAATCTTCTCCACGTTTTTCAGCTTCAAGAGCCATTCCGGTAAGATCCCGTTCAAGTTGCTTAATTTCAGAATCTGATAAAGGAAATGTACGAATATGGCGTATCATTTGCCGTATGATTCTTTGATCTTTTTTATTTAACATGATTTTATACCTCCGTATCAAATATCTGGTTTACAGATTGGGATATCTGCTTCCAGTTTGTTTTAAATTCGTTCAAATATTCTACCCCATCTGGTGTAATGGAATAATATTTCCTACTTGGACCCAGTGGAGAAGGGCGCATCTCAGAGGTAATAATTCCTTTTTTTTCAAGACGAACCAATAATGGATAAATGGTTCCTTCTTTTATATCTTTAAATCCATAACCCAGAAGAGTTGTAACAATTTCATAACCATAAGATGTATTTTTGGATAATATTTTTAAAATACATCCTTCTAATGTTCCACGCATTAATTGAGATTTATCATACATTGCATCACCTGATATTTTCTAATCTATTTATCAATATTATAACATAGCCAGAAAACATGACAATAGATAAGTAATCGAATTGACAATAACTACTATGTGGTGTAAAGTAGAACTATGCTATTATGTGGAGCAAAGTAGCTAGTTGCAGATTACAAAATGGAGAGGGGAATGTAGATGTTAACAAAAATAATCTATAAAAATTTTCGAAGTAATTTAAAGAATTATATTTTGTTTTTCTTGAGTAATATTGTTGCAAGTATGGAGTTGTTTGTATTTCGTGGATTAAAAGAGATTGTATTACAAATTGTAAAAGATACCGAAACAGCATTTCTTTTTAGAATTGATTTTACTATGGCTTTAGGAATGATTTCTGTTATTACTATAATGTTGATGGCGTATGCTATGATTTATTATTTAAAATCAAGAATAAGAGATTATGGATTATTTATTATGATGGGAATGCACAAACGAATGGTATTTAGTTTGATGTTGATAGAATATGTTCTTGGCTGGGTATTCTCATCAATACTAGGACTTATTCTTGGAACTGGTATATTGTATGGCATTCAGTTTTTATTACACAAAATTGCACCTTTATATTTTGTACGAATAGTAACGGCAAATTTGAATATATATGTGTATTCAATAAAATTTAGTATCGGAATTATGATTTTTACGTTTTTTGCTGTCATAGTATGGATTGAAAATCATAATCTGAGTTCAATGATACAAGCTGAAGAAAAGATTCAGAAATGTCCGCAAAAAGGATATTGGACAATTGCAGTTATTATAGGAATTATATTGAGTGTAATTGCCTGGTTTATGTTTCCAAGCTATGAAGAAGTGCATTATGATGCATATTTTATATGGATAATTGGTGGATTTTTAATTTTAACTTTTGGCATGGGTGTATTACTGGAAGAAATAAAAAAACACGAACAATTTTTTTACTTGAAAAATGTATTACAAATAAATCAATTTAGCAGTAAATATCAAAATAACCTAATGCTGGTATTAATGTTTTTTGTTATTCATTTTTTTGCACTTACATATATAAGCACAGAAATTTCTTCATTATTACCAATAGAACACTATAAAGCGAAAAATTATCCATATGATATGTTGTGGATGGCAAACACAAGTGAACAGAAGTATATAGATTCTCTGGCTGATAAAACGAAAATAACAGAAATTCCAATGATGAGGGTTACTTCCGTTAGTGGCGATCAGCAAATCGGTATTTCAGAAAGTTATTACAATAAATTGACTGGAAAGACATTACATTTAAAAAATAAACAAATAGTAGTAGCAATGCAAGATCAAAATCATCCCAATAGAAGCGTAAAGGATCGAACATTTCATTTCAATTATAGAATTATGTATACAGGAAGATATTCAGATGATAAAAGTGAAGAACTCCATTCAATTGTAGTAAAAGGGAAAAGAAATGAAAATTCCGCTCAATCCAAACGCCATCTATATAAAATCAAGAAAATGTATACAGAAAATGTGATTGGACAATATACAACAAACAGATGGTCAGAATCCTTGATTATATTCTCTGATAAATATTTTGAGAAAGAATATAAAAGAATAGAACAGACAAAAAATGAACCGTCTAAATTGATTTTAATTAAATTTGATCAGGAAAATAAACGTAATCTCTGGAAAGAAATAAGAACTTATTCCACAAAACATGGAACAAAAATTATTAATGATGGAAATGAACAAAACATTATATATTACACAGAATCTTTTGTAAAAACACAGCAAACATTATTGATGTTTCGTTTATTAAGCAAGGTGTTTATTTTAACAGCATTGTTTTTAAATTCGATTTTTATTATGGAAATAAAGGTTGAATCAGAAATCCCATCCTATAAAAAGAAACAGGAATTTTTACGTTGTATGGGAATGCAAAAAAAAGAACGTAAAGCTCTTTATCTCTTGGAAATGCAAAGTGTCGGAATGATTTCATTAGCAGCCGGTATTTTTATGTCCGTCATACATTTTATTGCATGTTTATTACGAATGGAAAAAGCAGGGGAAGTTAATAAATGGAATTTTACAAAGTATTGGCTGGTTGCCTGCTTAGGATATATTGCATTAGAGTTGCTTGTGCAAAGAGGTTTTGCACTATATATTACACGTAAAATTGAAGGAGGATTAAAAGATGAGGAGAAATGTATTAGAAGTTAAAGATTTGGTAAGAAACTATAGAAAATCTGTAATAAAAGAAAGCGAAGAAGATGTAAAGGTTTTAAAAGGAATCAACTTTCAAGTTGCAGAAGGTGAATTTGTTGGAATCATGGGAAAATCCGGATGTGGTAAGACAACGTTGCTTAAGACACTCGGAATGATTGATAAACCGACGGATGGAACGATTAAATTTATGGGAGAAGATACCAGTGAACTATACGGGGATAAACTTGCGGATATCCGGAACAGTAAGATAGGATTTATTTTTCAGGATTTTTATCTGATGGACAGCCTTTCAGTTGAAGAGAATATCATGCTGCCGATGATCATAAGCAAACAGAATATTAATAAGATGATTGCAGAAGCAAAGAAATATGCAGAACAATTTCAGATAGAATATCTGTTAAAGAAGAATTCATATGAATTATCTGGTGGTGAAAAGCAGAGAGTTGCCATATGTCGCGCACTGATTAATAATCCAGATCTGATACTTGCTGATGAGCCGACCGGAAATTTGGACTCAAAATCAGGAAAGATTGTAATTGATGCATTGAATAAGATTTCATCGGAATATAAAAAGACAATTGTCATGGTAACACATGATCCGCAGATGGCAAGTTATTGTGACCGGATTATTCTGTTGAAGGATGGAAAAATTTTGGAAGAATTAAAGAAGGGTAGTAACAGAGAAACATTTTATCAAACAATCCTTTCCAAAATGGCGGAATTATAAAAAGACCAATGCCAGTATCAGCTATATTTGAATTCAAGATTATTGTAAGGGGTGGGAAGGTATATGCTGCATAAAATAATTTACAAAAATTTTAAAAGCAATATACGGAAATATATTTTATTTTTTGTCAGTAACATTATAGCCGTAGCAGAATTATTTATCTTTTGGGGATTGAATGATGTTGTAGTGCGGGCAGTTACAGAACCTTCGATTATGATGGGAATAAAAAGTGATTTTATGATAGCGGTTGGATTAATAACTGTTGTTACAATACTTTTGATGGTATTTTCTATGCGCTATTATATTAAACTCCGGGCAAAAGATTATGGAACTTTTATTATGCTTGGGATGAAAAAGAAGATGTCTTATATGCTTCTTTTTGCGGAATACATTATAGGATGTATAGGTTCACTTTTAATTGGTATTTTGTTAGGAAATCTGCTCCTATATGGAATTTTAAATTGCTTAAATCAATACAATCCTCAGATTATTACATTACAAAAAGTGGATCCGGTCGTATATAAAAATACAATTCTTTTGTGTCTGGGAGTTATGCTTGGAATCTTTATAATTCTCCTGGTGTGGATGGACGGAAGAAATTTAAGCTCTTTAATGATGAAAGAGGAAATAAAGGAAAAACGTCCCGTCAGTTCAAAATGGCTGTTGTTTACAGTGTTAGGGATTGTATTTATAATACTTGCAATTAAACAATATAAGCCAGGAACATGGGGATATTATTTTGCACATATATATTTTCTGATAGGCGGAATTCTTATTATCACTTTCAGTGGTGCATTTATTCTTGAACAGGCGAAAAAAGGACCTTTTTACTTTCGGTATGCATTGAAAATCAATCAACTTGATAGTAAATATCAAAGTAATATATTAATTATTCTGATGTTATTTGTAATACATTTTTTTGCTCTTTCTTATATCGCTACACAAATAGTAGAGATTCTGCCTCTTGACAAGACAAGTAGTAATTATCCTTATGATATAATCTGGATGGCACGCCAGAACGATGAAAAATACAGTGAAAAAATAGCCGAAAAATATAATGGGACAGTTAAACATATTCCGATGATCCGGGCAACAATGTTTTATTCACAGGAAGAAATTGGAATATCCGAATCCACATATAAAGAACTAACAGGGAAGGCTTATGGTTTGTCTGGGAAAGAAATTGTTATAGGAATTGAGGACCAGAATTATCAAAGGGAAGAAAAAGTAACTGATAAGGTTCTTTATGATTTATTTGGATGGCTGTATATTGGTAAATTTAATCCGAATAAAAAGGAATTTGAATCTTCCAATATTTTAAAAGATGCGAATTATCAGTATAGGATAAAAGAAATTCATACACAAAATGTATTTGGAAAATTCGTACCAGAAGATGCCGGTGAAGGGTGTGAAGATACAGTTATATTTTCGGATGAATATTTTGATAAACAATGGAAAAAACAGACAGCAGATGATGAAGAAGTTTCAATGTTAGAAGTATTTTCTTTTCCAAAAACAAAAGAGCAGATGGCATGGAAAGAGATAAAAGATCACGCAGATAAAGAAGGAATTACTGTATTCCAACCAGATGACAGTCATTCTCCACATGCTATATGTTATAATAAGACTGTGTTTTTAAAAGAACAGAAAATAAGTAACATATTTTTGCTTTTTAGCAAGCTGTTTATTCTGATAACCCTTTTAATCAGTGGTGTTTTTATTATGGTTGTTAAAAATCTGGCCGAAATGTCTTCTTACCAAAGACGTTATGAATTTTTTCATTCTATGGGTATGAAACAAAAAGAACAAAAGAAGAATTTAAGTTTTGAGATTTGCAGCGTGGGGAATATAGCATTAGGTACAGGTATTTGTTTGGCTCTTTTATATGTAATGACCTATTCACATTGGTATGAGGCAATGGGTGAAAAGATCTCAACTGCTTTTTGGAGTTACTGGCTTAAGCTTGTTGGAATTTATATAATTATTCAGATAGTTGTGCAGAAATTATTTGTAAGGTATGTGAACAAAAGAATTTAGAAGAAAGGCTTATAGATGTTGTTTGTTAGAGTAAGTTTTGAATGCGGTATAAAAATACGCATATAATATTTTACTGACAAATGTTTGCAAAAATCACTTGCCTTTTGCAAAGGTTCGTGATAAAATTTTTGTCAGTGATCAGGTTGCAGAAACTTGCGATGCCTGCGACCGGACGGAGGACCTGAGGGCCCTCCGTTTTTCTATATATGCAGATTTTTATAGAAGGTGAAAAATGACAGAAAAAGCGTTAAAACCGATAAAACCGTTTTTGAATTATGAAGAACAAATCAATAATCTCATCGAGCAAAAAGGAATGATTGTTAATGATCATAAATTTGCTGTGTCCAAATTAGAAGATATCAGTTATTTTGCTTTAATAGATGGATATAAAAATCTGTTTTATAATCCTATGACAAGAAAATATAAGGAAGGCACAACCTTTGAGGATCTTGTTGCTTTATATGAATTTGATGAAAAACTTCGTACATTGATCTTCCGGTATCTTTGTCATTTTGAGCAAAAAATGAGATCGCTGATTTCTTATCATTTTTGTGATACTTATTCAGAAAAACAGGAAGATTATCTGAATGCTGTACATTATAATAACTCGGGAGCAAATAAAAAGAAAATTGCTGCTTTAATAGCTATACTGGATAGAGAAGCAAAGAAAAGCACAGATCACGCTTATGTAGTTTATCAAAGAAAAACATATGGAAATGTTCCTATGTGGGTCATTATGAAAACTTTAACATTTGGACAGATGTCAAAGATGTATTCATTTCTGACGACCAGTATGAAAACGAAAATTAGCCGACATTTTGATTATGTAAGTGAAAAAGAACTAATTCAGTACATGAAAGTGCTTACCTTATATAGAAACGTCTGTGCTCATAATGAAAGGTTATTTTCATATAAGAGCAGGTTTGATATCCCTGATACAATATTACATAGAAAAATGAAACTTCCGCAAAATGGAAATAAATACAAATGTGGAAAAAACGATTTGTTTTCTGTTGTAATTGCTTTTCGAATGTTGCTGGCAAAAGAAGATTTTGCTGAATTTAAAAAATCTTTGAATCAGATAATTAACCAGTATATGAAAAAGACGGGCAATCTAAACCAGGATTTATTTTTCAAAGCAATGGGATTCCCGGAAAACTGGAAGAATATAAGTAGATATAAATTATAAAATAATCAATATAGTACGAACCGAGGATTCAAAATGAAAACCACGGAAAACAGATAAATATATAAATGGTCAGGAAGGTCAATATTTTGATTTACCTGACTTATTTTTTTTATATCCAAATATGTAAGAAAAGTTGCCGCTGGCAAGTTCTTTGCATTTTATTTGTAACATTTATCAAATTGAATAGTTAATATTATAAAGGAAAGGAGGACAGCACATGGATTTTGATTGTATATTCCAAAAGATATGTCTGATTGTTTTTTATCGTTATTCGTTCGAAAGAAGCTGCTGGTGGCAAATTGTAGATATGCCAAAGTATGCAAAAGAGATTGTTATAAGGGTATTTTTAAAAAATTCATGGCCAGAAAACCGGGTATTCATGGCCAGTATAAGGCGGAAGAAGAAAAGGCATGCTATAATAAGGCAAGAAATTAATACGGAGACAAATCAAATGAAAGACTGGACAAGAAAAATAAAAATAGACTTTATAATAGGCGTAGCTTTACAAATATATCTTCTTTTCCCATGGATACAGCATTATACAATATATGGATATTTATATAATGTGTTGAAAATGAATGACTATGTCCAAATGTATAATGAAACGATATTGCCATCATTAAGAGAATCCTGGAACTATACAAAAATGACAGCATTTGTTTTCTTAGTTATCATTATTCTAATTGCACTTTTTCAATTGACTGAATTAGCACGAATATATCACATATTAAAAAATGAACAGTCAAGTGATTATCGTGGATTTTTTTGGATTATATATTTAGCTATCTTTTCGAGGTTTTTTGAGAAATTTGCTTATGTAGATTCTATAGATAATTCTTTGATTCCTATATATGTAGAAATATATATATGTGTATTGTTGGCTTTTATCGGTCTATGGATTCTAATTGATGCAATGCTGGATACATGGGAAGCAGAACATCAGATATTAATATCTCAATTAGAGGAACAGGAAAAGCATTCATTACAAACGAAAGTCAAGATTTTGGAAGAACGCTATCAAGAAATGTTAAAAAGCCGAAAAGTGGTTCATGATATGAAGAACCATATTCTGGCGCTCAAGAACTATGATCAAGAGCAGAACTGGCCCGGATTGCATGAATATCTGAATGAACTTAGTGATGATATGCTGGAATATAATTTTCATGTCTGGACTGGAAATCATATGCTGGATATGATCTTAAACCAAAAGGAAAAGGATGCACAGAATCAAAATACCGTTATGCAAATTGATACAGAAGTTTTTTCTACACTCCCTTTTACAGACCGGGAGATCATATCCCTTTTCGGGAATCTATTGGATAATGCGTTGGAAGCCTGTGAGAAAATCAGTGATAAAGGGCGTTGGATAAAGATTAAGATAAAAAAGAAAAATCTATTGTTATATATTGAAATTGCAAATGCATTAGAGGAAATGCCGAAGCAAATTCAAAAAGAATTTGTTTCAAATAAAAAAGATAATGGACTTCATGGATATGGAATGAAGAATATACAGGATATTGTAAAAAAGTATGATGGAATCTTCGAATATAAGGTATATGAAGATCATCTGATATTTATGATTTCTATCTATAATAACTGATAAGGATAAGGGGATGAAAAGTATGTTGAAAAAAATATTTTTTAAACTGCTGGGAGAAAGGAAAAAGGATTACATAAGAGTTATTTTAAGTGGAATCTTCTGTATATCGGTCGTATTTTTTTCTACGTCTGTTGGCAGCAGTCTTGTTTATATATCAACGGGACGACGGGCAACTATGACAGAATTAGTAATGGAAGTTGAAAAGAATTTTATTTTGCCGTATGTGTTACTGATCTTTCTCATGATTTTAATTATACTCGGCTATATTCGTAAACGATCCGGCGATTATGCAATGCTTAATATATTGGGAATCAAAAAGAAACACAGATATATGTATATTGGCTGTGAATATCTCGGAATCATTTTAGGATCAATTGCAGGAGGGGTGATTCTTGGAATATTGGAAGCAATGATCGTAAAAAAGATACTGGAAAATATTTTTCAAAATTATGTAAGCAATATATATTTGGGAATATCACCGTTAATTCTCACACTAATTATCAGCGTAATCATGTTTGGAATCGGCTTCGCCTTTTGTGATCAGTATATCGCCTGTATCGGAATTGACCATATAATATCGGGAGGAAGTAATCATAACAGAGCAAGTAAGAATACATTGCTATTTTGTCTTATAGGAGTTGCAGTATTTATTCTTACACTAATTTCTATTGTTACATATTGGGGACAAATCGGATATACGATTCCGACAGCTCTAGGAATCATAACGGCAGTTATTTTTACTTTATTTGGCTGTAGATTATATCTTGAAAAATTAAGAAAACGAAAGAATAAATATTATAAAAAAATCCTTTGGCTCGATAACTGGTACGATCAGTTTTTCAGTCATGCTAATATCAGTTATATTGTCAGTGCTTTTCTGATTGTTATTCTGTTTGGATTTAATATTGTATTGGTAGACAATCTTCCTGTAAGGCAGCCGGAAAATTATCCGTATGACATAGTCTGGGGTGCCAATACAAAAGATAAAGCATTTATCGAAAAGTTAAAAGAAAAGTATAATGTTCAGACAGAATTCATTCCATCTATCAGAGTGACTTCAGGAAACTGTGCAGAACATACTGGAATTTCTGCAACAGAATATAAACGCCTTACAGGAAAGCAGGTTCATTTAAAAAATGATGAAATATACGTTGTATACCAATGGGACCGAAGCGAATATGGAACAATTGGTCTGGATTTCGGAAAGCTGAAACCAAGATTATACACCGGATGCGCTACTGCAGATATCTGGATTTATACTGCGAGAACATTACCAGATAATAAATTTACAAGAAAATATACAATTAAGAGAAATGACAGAAGAATCATTACCGGGAATTTTAAAACAAGGGTTTTGAGTACCAGCAATATGAATACGGATGTGTTTGAAGATATAATTGTATTTTCAGATCATGAATATGATAAGATCAGTCAAAAAGCCAAAGGGTCAAACCTTACAGTAGTAATGAACGTACCACAGAATTATGATGCTGTTGTAAATAAAATAACTAATTATGCAGCAAAACATTCACAGATTAATTTCTTTGATTATCATGACGGAAATCTGATCTATGATAAAAAACAGTGCACAATAGAAGATCAGGAAAACCGGATGTTAAATGTAAGTGCGATGTTGATTGATATGCTTGTGTTATTTATCAGCATAATCTTTATCTTACTAGAGAAAATATCCAGTGATTACGAAGCACTGGAATGGAAGTATTTATTCTATTACCGTACAGGAATGCCAGAGAAAAAACGAAGAGAAAGTATTTATAAAGAAATAACCATGACATCCAAAGTTGCCTTGATAACAGGAATATTTATAGCAGCAGTAATGATATTGGTGAAAATATTATATAAGAAAATGCCGGTATATTGGACAAAGATTTATCTGGCAGAAGCCGCAGTAATGATTATAGGTATGACCGCTATTATCATGATAATCGTAAGAATTGCAGCATGGCGTTCATTTAAGCGCAGTGAGAGGAGAAATAAGGATGAATAAAGAAAATATATTAGAAATTGATAATCTGGAAAGAAGCTATTCAACAGTCATGCCGGACGGAGAGACAAAGGTTTATTCTGTGCTAAGAGGAATTTCATTTCAGGTAAAACGAGGGGAATTTATTGGTATTATGGGAAGTTCCGGATGTGGAAAAACCACACTTTTGAAAACTATCGGAATGCTTAATAAACCAAATGGCGGAAGAGTGTTCTATAATGGTGAAGATACAACAGAAATTTATGGGGATCATCTTGCAGAAATACGCCGGACACAACTGGCATTTGTATTTCAAGATTTTTATTTGATGAACAGCCTGACTGTCCGCGAGAACATTATGATGCCATTAATATTAAATGAAGATGATCCTGTAGAAAGTTCTAAAACTGCGGAAACCATGGCTGAAAAACTTGGGATTTACAAGCTGTTAGACAAAAAGCCTTACGAATTGTCCGGTGGTGAGAAACAGCGAACGGCGATTTGCAGAGCAATGGCTGAAAATCCAGAATTAATACTTGCGGATGAGCCGACCGGAAACCTTGATTCCAATTCATCCAAACAGGTTATCCATACATTATCCTACATTAACCAGGAATTCGGAAAAACAATTGTCATGGTAACACACGACCCGCAGATGGCAAGTTATTGCAGTCGGTTGATTCTGTTGAAAGATGGTGTAATACTAGAGGATTTGAAGAATAGCGGAAACCAGGATGCATTTTATCAGGAGATTCTTGGGAAGATGAAAGAATTATAAAAAACAGAAGTAAACGTACTAGATATATCTACGTTTACTTCTGTTTTTCAATTGTGTAGGATGCTTTGAAGGAAACAGTAATTCCAGAAGATATATTTTATCAAGTATCGTACCTTTTCTTACATACTATTAATATAAGGTAAGAAACACGTACATTAACCAATGGCTGGAAGCATACAATTAATATATTTGATTATAAAGAAAATCTTGAATATAATAAATTGGTTAAATTTGAATTTTTGCAATAGTTATTTATTGAAATTTCCTTTAAAAAAGGAGGAAAATTCAATGAAAGAAACTAATATTATATATGATTCAGTTTCTAATACCTGGAGTATTATCGTAAAGGTGGTGAATAAAAGTTTGCTTCAAATAGAATATCCTGAATTAACGGGATATAAAACAAAAGAAGATGCAGAAATTGCTTATCATAAGGCAATGCATCAATTTGCTATGGACATGGAAAATATTAAAAGCATAACGGGCGTAAAATACACATTGTCTTCTTATATAGAACATTGGTATGTTGATATTTTCAAACAATATACAACGAGCCCTTCTTATCTTCAAACTACGGATTGGGCAATTCAACGGGTAATCCTGCCATCTATTGAAGAGGATCATTTATTAATCAATCTGACACCAGAATACATCGATTTGAGTCTACAGGGAGAGTGAGAAAAAAGCGAAAGGAACTGCCAAAATTAGATAATATGGAAAAAAAGCTGATAGGCATTGCGGATTTTCCTAAAATACAAATGGCAAAAGGAGTCCTGCCGGGAAGAGATGAGAAAAAGCGAACCTTTCGGGATGCATCAGGAGATTATATCTGGTATGAGTCCGTCACAAACCCATGGGTGGAATTAGCCAGAGATGATCCGGAAACCCTGAATTGGATGATACAGGGAAAATGTGAAGAAAAAATGACACAACTTGGATTGATTCGGAAAAATTTAGATGATTCGGAACAGAATGAAATTGGTGCATTTATAGAAGCAGTTCTTCAAAACTGTCATTTAACAAATGAGAAACCTAGAATGATAGAATATGTCATTGAACTTGAAAAACAGCTATTAAAAATTTATCACAGATTTGGTGGCAGTTTATCCGGTAAGGAAATGGGAGCTACATTTTTAAAAAATTATACATCCGCATTATAATTCCATGAAAAAAGGAATCCGAATGGATTCCTTTTTTAGTATGAATATTTTTTTGTGTCGATAAACCAAGTCCGAATATGTTCATTGTAATATAATTCCACATATCTGGCTGCTCCATTAAATTCATATTGACATTTATACCGTAAGCTGCCGATCGACTGATCAATTTGTGTACAAGATAAAATTTTTACTGTTTCCTGTTTGAATTTGAAATACAGAGGCAGCACTTCTCCTCTTGTATTAAAAGACACAATAACGAGGCTGTAGAAGAAGGAAAAACTCTTATGGTCTAAACACAATATATAATACAGAAATCAATCATATCATAGTAAAAGGGCAGGGTGTGCTGTCCTTTTTTATTATTCCTAAAATCAGACATTCTTCTTGTATAAGTAAATCTGAGGACGAAAGGAGTGAAGAAGATTCTCTCGGCTTATAAAATTTAAAATCAGGAGGAAGAAAAATGAATTATTGGGAGACAGTTGCGGGACAGGAATTGCTTAACTTGATTAAAATGGAGGTAAGTAGATATTCTGTTAGAAAACAGTATACAATCAAAACAAAGCTGCAAAATTCGGAAGAAACATTGGAAAAGGAACTGGCAGAAGGGGCTAAATATGTTTCGTCTTACCAGTATAAGCTAGGTAATATGGAGGATGATGATTACGCAATTCCATTTAATTCTGTTATGAGCAAAGAACAGGTAGACGGTTCATACAAATTGTTCACGATGTCATACAGTGATGTATATAAGGAAAAGGGGTTTACAATGGCAAGGATGGATGATGGATCCTATAATATAGCATTAAAGGGAACAAAAACACTTAGTTTTGATTTCCAGAATGTAGATGATTTCATTAATCAGACAAAAGCTCCGGAAGGTCATACATTTGATGAAAAAGACTATGACGAAGTTAAGTAAGAATTTATATACGGGGCTGTCGCTTTAACGATTAATAAATCGTGAAGCGGCAGCTTCATTTTTGCTGTTTTAAGGAGACTGTAATTAATTCTGTGTAAACTCTAAAAGAGCTATATATCCTCTTGGAT